>ERZ1643251.2870-NODE-2870-length-16803-cov-15.299200_pt1 | contig 16803 bp, 25 predicted proteins | sample MGYA00579261_ERZ1643251 | MGnify/ENA primary metagenome ERZ1643251 (study PRJEB29033, sample SAMEA4952267) | chicken gut metagenome | biome: Broiler Chicken; feature: Gastrointestinal Tract; material: Caecum | place: Ireland | collected 2018 | study: Broiler...
CTATATTTATTATAAGCTACTTAAAGCTAAAAAGTCAATACTTAAGGAAAGATTTTATCAATAAAAAATTATAAAGAGAGGTTTTAAGAAATTAAAATTGAAAGGAGTGGTAGTATATGGCAAAATGTGAATATTGTGGTGAAAATATGTTAAAAAGTGATGGATGTGACGTTGACCAATTAACTTTAAATGACGGCAAAACATATAATAGAATAGCTGTTGGAGATGAATATGATTTTTACTATGGAAAATTAGATGAAAATACAAGATGTCATGATTGCAATGCGTTAATTGGCTATTATCATCATTCAGGTTGTGATTGTGAAACTTGTCCTAAATGTCATAATCAATTAATTGGTTGTGATTGCTAATATAATTTAACAATAATGTAATTTGAATCCTAGTAAATAATATGTTAAAATAAGCACACATTAACATATATAATCTCCTTTTTGGAGTTAAACATAAATGAAACCCGTAGACAGCAATAATTATTAAAGGAGGATTCAAATGATTGAAGTAGCAAAACCAATTGAAGTTACAAGACTTTCAAAAGAAGACTTAAAAAAGAGAACAGTCTTTAATACTAATGCTTCGATTACAAAACTTCAAAAAGAATGTAGAAAAATCTGTGATAAAAATAGGAAAAGAAGGCAAAGGGCATTAGGAAAATAATGAAAAATCTCTAAAATGAATATTGTATAAGCTAAAATCAAAAGGGTATTTGAAATTTTTTCAGATGCCCTTTAATTAAAGAAAATTTAATAATTGAAAAGAAGTAGAAAATAGTGTATAATGCTGAAAGCAGAACCTAGATAGGTATTTATATAAAGTAACTAGAAACAAGTGATTCAAAAGTTATAGGAGGAAAAACATGAGTTCTTTGGAGAAATTAGTACGGAAAAGCGAGAAAGTAAATAATGTATATGTAGCAGGAAAGGTATTTTTTAGACTTTCAGTGGCATTTCTATTTATTTCATTTGGAATTTTCATAATAGGTTCAATAGAATTAAGAAATACCGAGCTTACAAGTACAAAAGACATAATATTTATAACATTATGTGTAATTAGTATTTTTGAATTCCTAATATTTATGGTACTTGCTGCGATTATAGGAATTTATGGCATTTTTTTAGAAGCTATACAAAGCACCAAATCAAGTGTCATACGAAAAAAATCAATTAAACCAATTTTAGGAGATGATATGTTTATGTTTCGTATCGTTGGAATTATATGGTCAATAACAAATATTGGTATGATATGTTTTGTGTATTCATGTTTGGATTTTACTAGCGAATTTGGTTCTATTTTAGCTATTTTATTTTCCATTTTATTTGTAATTTCATTAATTGCAGGACTTCCACTATCTATTTTTTTAGGTGAAAGGTTAGCTGACCATTTTAGTAGTATTTAAAGAAAAGTTTTATCCAAAGTCCCAGCACTTTTAATAGTGTTGGGACAAAAGTATTTAAGGAATTGTAATTTCAATCAATTTGTATTTTTAATATATTGATTATTTTTTTTAGTTATACTATAATTCAATATGAAAACAAATTAGAATTAAGAAATTAAACTATTTTTCAACCGAAAAAATATATAGAAACTAAGGAGAAAAGAATGAAACAAGAAGAAGCAATGAAATATAATCGAAGAATATTTCCATTCTATAAAGGTTTTGGATGGGATCCATTGTTTTACAGTGCGATTATATTTCTATTTTTGACAGAAGTAAAAGGGATTGCACCTGCAAAAGTAATGTATGCTGAAGCTATATATTCACTATTTTTATTAATACTTCAAATACCTGCCAGTATTTTAATTGAAAGAATTGGAAGCAGAAAAGCATTAATATTAGGTACTATTTTTGCAACAATACAAATAACAATGATGATTTTTATAAATAATTTTGCATTTTTAATTTTAGCATATTTTATGTCAGCTTTTGGAAATGCTATAAAAGATATTGCTAGAAACACATTGCTATATGCTTCAACTCAAAAATGTAAGGGTAAAAATTCATTTGGAAATATAAATGCAAAAGGTTCTTCTTTTAGCTATGTTTTTAGTGCTATCTCATCAATATTTACAGGATATTTATTTGTGGTAAATCCATACATTCCACTTGTTCTATCTAGTTTGATATCAATGTTAGCTGTTATTTTAGCTTGTAGATTTGAAGAAATAGACGAAGAAAAAAAGGAAAATAGAACAATTTTAGAATCGATAAAAGATATTAAACAAGGCTTTAAATTTATCATAAAATCAGAAAGATTAAAAGCATTATTTCTTTTTACAGCAATATTTGTAGGTGTTTTATCAATGATTACCACTTATGAAAAAAGTTTATTAACAGATTTGCAAATAGCACCACAATATTTTGGAATCATATTTGCAATATTAACACTTGTGCAATGTTTTTCAGTAGGATATCAAGATAAAATACATAACACTTTTAAAAATAAGACATTAGCTTTTATATCTATTCCTATATTCATATCTTTTATTATGATTGGAATTATTAGGAATTTAAATTTGAATTTTGTTTTAACCATTATAGTTGTTATGGTAGCATATTTTATGCACCATTTCTTTAGAGGACCATATTGGGTACTAAAGGAAAGATATATTACAAATTTTACAAATTCAAACAATAGAGCGAAAATCTTATCTGTGAATAATTTTATACTATATATAGGAGAAATTGTAATAAAGTTTTTAGGAGGATTATTGTTAGAATATTATTCTACGGGTACATCTTATTTAATAGTGGGAACAGTTGGATTATTTATTATATTATTTATACTAAAATACATGAAAAGTAGAGTAGGGTTAAATCCAGAAGATTATAATGAACAAGATATAGGATATATAGAGCACAATTAATTTTATAATATAAATAACGGTGGAATCTTAAAATCAATTCCACCGTTTCTACTTTGAAATCAATATCCAAAATATAACAATAATGGGAAAAATTTCTTAACATTAAAAACGAACAAGTGTTTACAATAATAAAAAATGATGTTATAATCATTTTAAAGTTATATTTTGGGAAGTGAAGGAAATGCAAAAATACTATTTATGTATAGATTTAAAAACATTCTATGCCTCTGTTGAATGTGTAGAAAGAGGACTTGATCCGTTTAATACAAATTTAGTAGTAGCAGATGACTCAAGAGGAAAAGGAACAATTTGTCTAGCAGTATCTCCAAAAATGAAGATGCTTGGAGTAAGAAATAGATGTAGACTTTTTGAAATTCCACCAACAATAAAATATATGATTGCAATGCCCAGAATGAAGAAATATATAGAGTATTCTGCTAATATTTATGCAATTTATTTAAAATATTTTGCAAAAGAAGATATACATGTATATTCAATAGATGAAGCATTTATAGATGCAACGAATTATTTAAAAATGTATCAAATGAATCCAGTAGAACTTGCTAAAACAATCATAAAAGATATATACAAAAATTATGGAATAACAGCAACAGCAGGTATTGGAACAAATATGTATTTAGCAAAAATTGCACTTGATATTACAGCAAAACACAGTGCTACTAATATTGGTTATTTAGATGAAGAAAAATATAAAAAAGAATTATGGAATCATAAACCACTTTCAGATTTTTGGCAAATTGGGAAAGGCATAGAAAGGCGATTAAACAAAATGAGAGTCTTTACCATGTATGATGTTGCCCATATAGACCAAAAAAGGTTATACAAGGAATTTGGTGTGAATGCAGAGTATTTAATTGACCACTCTTGGGGAAAAGAAAGTTGTACGATTGCAGATATAAAAAAATATAAACCAAAAACAAATTCTATAGCTAACAGTCAAGTCTTATTTGAAGATTATTCATTTGAAAAAGCAAGATTAGTTTTAAAAGAAATGGTAGAACTAGGAAGCCTAAGACTAATAGAAAATAATTTAGTGACTAATACAGTAGGGTTATATATAGGTTATTCAAAAGATATGATAAAAGCAACAGGAGAATCTAAAAAATTAGAAAATTATACAAATGGATATAGAGAGCTTTTAAAAGCATTTCTGGAAATCTATGATAAAAATACTAATAGAGGTGTTGCAATTAGAAGAATAGGTGTGAGTTTTGGAAATGTAATTGAAACTGAAAATGTGCAATTAAGTTTATTTACAGACCAAGAAAAGATAGATAAAGAACGAAAGTTAGAACTAGCAATGTCTAGCATAAAACACAAAATGGGAAAAAATACAATTTTAAGAGGAATGAATTTAGAAGAAGGAGCAACAACTATTTTACGAAATAAATTGGTAGGTGGTCATAATGCAGGTTAATAGAATAGCAAGGGCAAAACAATTTCTTCCATTTGATGCTCTAAAAGGATTACAAGAGGCTTTGAGGGAAAAAGAAATAGAATATGAAGCAAAGAAAGATTTATCTGAAGATACTTTATTTGAATTAAACAATAAATTTAATCAAATAGAAGATGGAAAATATATTAAGATAAAATATTATAAAAATGGAAGATACAGTGAAATCAAAGGAATAGTAACGAATATTGATTATATAAAAAAGAAAATTCAAATTAATGAGGTAGAGAATATAAATATTTGTGATATTATAGAGATTTTAGTATAAGTTTATATAATTAAATAAATCTTATTTTGTTCGCTTGAATAAGTTGATGAAAAGTAGTTAAAATAAAAAAAGTATGTGCATTACAGGTACACATACGGATAAACAATATACACAAGCCGAACCAGAGTACATTGCTTAATGTATAATAGCATGGTCTTTAAAATCTGTCAATAGGGCTGAAAAAAGGTAACAAATAAGAATTTACTTGGATGAACGTTTGTATAAATTTTTGTTTCATGTTATAATATTCAGTAATGTAACTTGATAACCTTGATTTTAGCAATTTTTGCAGAAAGGGACAAGATGGGGATTTTAGAGTGTATTCTAAAGTGTGTTGCTATAATAGCGGTATCAGTTGTTGCATACAAAATGGTGCAACAACCTGTAAATGTACTTGATGACAGCCATCCTATTTTAGCATTAATTTTGGAGCTTGGTGCGATTTATTTTATATTTTTTTAAACCAGGTAAATCCCATGAATAATTAAGTGAGTAATAAAACTCACTTTTATTCATTTTACAACAAAATTATACTAAAAATCACATGTATTTGATAATATTTAATTTCTATGCTATTATTACTTTGAAATAACAAATATACAATTAGGAGATGCAATTTAATGTTAAAAATAAAAAGTAATAAAGATGAAGAATTTGATAAAATAATAAGGACAAATTTAAGAAAATTTAATAAAAGCAAATGTCAATGGATGAAAGATAATTTACCTGATATTCCAGAAGATGATTATTATAATTTTGCAGTATATGATGATGGAAAATTAGTAGGAGGAGCAACAGGAATAATTCAATTTGATTGGTATTTTTTAGAAGAATTATGGATTGATGAAAAATATAGAAATAATCATGTTGGAACAATGCTAATAGAAAAGATAGAAGAATTAGCAAAAAACAAAAATTTAACTGGAATCAGAATGGAAACATGGAATTTTCAAGCAAGAGGATTTTATGAGAAAAACGGATATGAAGTATATGCTCAATTTGAAGATTGTCCTCCAGGTACAATAGAGTATTTCTTAAAGAAAAGATTAAAATAAGATTAAATTGAAAAGAGGAAAAAAGTTTGAAATTATTAAATTTAAATTTAGGAATAAAACTAGATAATAGTAAAGATGTAATTAAGTTAATAAAAGAAGAACAATGTGATATTGTAGCATTTCAGGAAGTTATGAGAAAAAAAGATGATTTAGTTTATGATAGATATGATAGTAGTAATGTTATAAAATCTAATACTAATTTTAAATATAGCTTTTTTGGACCTTTATGGTATGCAAAACATCATATAAAAAATAATATAATTAAAAGAGATTTTGGAGGAACAACAGAACAAGGAAATGAAATATTATCAAAATTTCCGATAATAAATGCTGCTAATGTTTTTTACTATAAAGAATATTCAGAATTTTCAGATACAACAAATTTTAGAAAAGAAGATCATCCAAGAGCGTTTATAGATGCAATTTTAGATATAGAAGGTACAAAGTTACAGATTATAAATATACATGGATGTTGGAATAAAGATAAAAAAGATGATGATAGAACTATTTTGCAAACAGAAAAAATCTTATCACACATAAGATATGATATACCTAGCATTGTAGTAGGAGATTTTAATTTATTACCAAATACAAAAAGCATAGAAATGCTATCTAAAGATATGATAAATTTAATAGAAAAATATAATATAAAATCTACTAGACCTAAATTTGATGATGGATTAGATAAAGGAAATTTAGTATGTGATTATATTTTTATAAATAATAAAGTAAAAGTAAATGATTTTAAAGTTATTGATACTAATATTTCAGACCATTTACCATTAGTTTTAAATTTTAGTATATAAAAAGAGTTCGACCAGTAGCAACAAGCACTACTGGTCAGTTTTTTTTGATTAGTCTTCGGTCAAGATGACAAAGTCTGTGTTGTGGAGATATTCAGGATATTTTCCATTCGGTACTAATACCATTCCTTTTAAAGAAATATCTGAATTTGAGCGATTCTCGTCATGAATGTAAGCTAAAGCGTCATCATAATTTGAAATATTTAGTTCTTTGCAAGTTTCAATAAATTTTGAATACTGACTCGGCAAATCATCTTTTGAAAGAATTTGCCCTTTTAGCTCATCATAGGTGAAACCACTTCCCAGCACTTCATCAAGACTTGGATAAAAAGTAGCATCAGGAAACATCTCTTTTGCTTCTTTAAATGTTAAAAGCCTGATACCTTTAAATATCCGAAGTTCACTCAAAACCATTGCTGTATTGGTGTTCAAGAAGCCATAAGATACAAGTATACCAATAGCATCCTTTGCTTCTTCAGGTATGAAGGTGATGTCAAATGTATCAACATCTATTTCATGTGCCTTTGAAAAGAAACATGTAATAGGTAATGGTACATCTGCACCTGAAGAAAAAAGATAAGTCACCCAATAACTTGGTTTTAATTTCCGAATTTCATCTTGGTTCATCATAAAAGACCTCCTAATCTTAATTTCTAGTTATAACTAGAATGAATCAAAAGTTTTCATGTAACATTATATATTTTACACGATTTTAGAGGATTTTTCAAGTAATCACACAGTTTAGAACATATAAGAATAGTAGTGTTAAAAAATATATATAAATAATTTTTAATATTTTAACTTCCAAAGCTCTTTATCACTATATATTTCAAGAAGGTTATTTTTAGCTTCATAAACCTCTTTTAAAGTCGCATGAATATCCATATCTTCAATAAAATCCATTAACTTTAATATTTTTTCATTTTTTTTATTCCTAATTTTTTTAACAGTAATCATTTTCTTATCAGAAAAAAGAAATAAATTAAAAAAGGGTAATTTCATTAGATTTTTCAAATAAGTATATTCTTTCGTAATTTCCAGACTAATTAAACTTGTATAGATTTTTTTATTACACTTTAGCATTAAGATAAAAATAGGTATAGAATCAATAATTATAAAGTTAAGTTTGAATTTTAAATTATTTGATAGCATATCATTTGTCTTTAAACATAATGAAAAAGTATCGGTTTTGCCAAGATTATCTCTTAAAATAGAGAGTTTTTCTTGTGGTAAAAGGTCAATATTATTTATTTCAATTATTGGACTCATAAGTTTCCACCTTCTTTTACGATAAACATAATAGCACATATGAAATAAAATTCAAGTATATATTTAAAATTAGTATAACACATTAAATATTATTTTACTATAATTATCTAAAATAAATATAGTATATGTTAAAAATTTTTCTATCATAATATACTTATAGCAAGTAACAGTAGAGGAGTAATAGTAATGAATTTAAAAGAAATTGGTAGAAGAATTGCAAACCAAAGAAAGTTAAAAGGTATGACACAAGAGATGTTAGCTGAAAAAGCAGAAATTTCTGTTGGCTATTTATCTGGAATTGAAAGTGGAAATAAAGTAGCAAGTTTAAAGAATATGCTAAATATAGCAAATGCTTTAGAAATGTCTTTAGACTTTATGCTTTTAAATGATATAGAAACGGAAAATATCAAAAAAGATAAATATATAGATGAGTTTAAAATCATGTTAAAGGAAATAGATGATAAAGACAAGATAGAAAGATTTGTAAATTATGCCAAAGCTCTATCACAAGAAATTGCAAAAGAAAAGTAAGTTGGACAATAAAATGCTTAAAAATCCATATATAATCAATAAAAAAAATATTTATTGATTATATTTTTTTAGGCTAAAAAATCAATTATAATATAGATGTATTCAAAAAAAGTAACTATTTATAAGGTCAATCTATAAATAGTTATTCTACCTAGAAAAACTAGGTTATAGCTAATAAAATTAGCATGACTTGTTTTAATACAAGTATAATTGGTAAAGCAACACCAATACAAAATAACAGTCCTTGTATTAGTGTGCTTAAATTTTAGTAAGAAGGCAAGAAATATAAATGTCAATTTTTGAATCCCCCAATAATTGAATTTATAAACTTGACTTCTTTTTTTATTTTAAAGGAAGGAGGTTAAAGTTAATTTGTTTTTGAATACGACTCTTAATTTTTAAGAGAATTTTGATAAAAGGAGGTAAAATATTGAATATTAACTTTAAAAGTAAAAGAAGGAAAAAGAAAAAAATAGGAAATGACTTGGCATCAGAAATTGTTGAGATAATAGAAGAAAAAATGGATGATGTAATGAAATTAAATTTGCCAGTAGAAATAGTAGAAGTAAAAGATGAGCAAATAAAATTCAGAGAAGATTTAAGAAAAGATTTGGTTTATGAAATTTCAGATTTCCTATATAGTAACATGGAAAAAAGGAAAGTAGCATAAATAATATGGAAAGGAATGAATAATATGAAGCTACCATTTAAAAAAGAAGATTTTTTGGGAAATGTTAGATCAGGGAATAAAAGAGAAAATAACTCACCTAGAAATTTAAGCTATTTTGATGTTCATTTAGATAATTATACATCAGAGTATTCTGTTGCTTTATTTAAAAGTGTCACACAAGAAAATCCGTCACAGCTAGAAATTATGCCAATAGATAATATTATTATTACAAATGAAATTTATACTAAAAACTTTAAATGTAAAGGGTATATGGGAAAAGCAACAAGAATCGTAGGAAATGAAGGAAAACAAGAATGTACTTGTAATGAAGAAAATTGCAAGTATTTCATGGAAGGTAAATGTGTAAAAGTAGGAAGACTATATTTTAGATTAAAAGGAGCATTAGATAAAGGAATTTGGTGTTATTCAACAAAAAGTAGGGGAATTAAATATATTGAAAATTATTTGAATTTAATGATAGAAAAAGGTATAGATATAACAAAAAGCTATTTTTTATTACAGCTTAATGCTAAAACTGGAAAATCTGGAAAAGTATATGTACCAGATATAAAATTAATTGATTCAAATGAAAATAAAACACCTAAAAATATACAAAATGCAAAGCAAAATCCACAACAAAAGTCATCACAAAGTCAAAATAGTAAAAGTCAAAATACAAATAAAAATTTATTTCAATATATTGGTGGAAAAATGATTGTTTATAATAATCAAAAAATACCACAATTAGTTCTTCAAAATCCCAAAAAAGAAAAAACAATCGTACATATGAATCAAGCATCTAAAAAAGATTTATTAAAATTAAATAAAGGAACAGTAATTGAAATAACAAAATTAAGTAAAGATAAGAATAATACAATATTTTTAACAGATTATAATATTTTAAGAGCAGTACATAGAAAAGAAGGTAATATAGAAAATAAAAAAGCAGTCTAAATTTGAGTTAGAACTGCTATTATTTTTGTAAAAGAAAGGATATGATACACATGGTTAAATTTATAAAAAAATTCATATTAATATTAATCCATTTAATTATTAATTTCCTTTTCTTCACATATAGAATTATACATAAATTTTTCATAAAAAACAAGAGCAAAATTAAAGAAACCTTATTAAATATAGATGAAGTTTTAAAAAGGAATATTGCTATATGATGAACAAATTTAAAAAAGGAGAATTAGTAATTATTTCAGGCAAAGGAAAAGAATTTAATGAGGAAAATACTAATGTGTTAGGTAGAATTAAAGAAAAAGATTATTACTTTAACCAATATTTAGTAGAAGTATTTTTTGGAAAAAATGATTGGTTTAAAGAAGAAGATTTAACACCTGTTTTTGAAAAGAAAAATAGGAAGAAAGATAAGTATAAAGTAGGTTTGGTAATTGAGAATAGAGGATTAAGATATATATTAGATAAAATGAAAGAAAAAGACCATAAAACAATTGATATGTTTCAAAAAGCAGATATATTTCAAGAGTTTAGCGAAGGTGAAAAAACATATTTTCTAATTATTTGGAGTAATACTTACTGGGCAAATACAAATTATACCGTAGAGGAAATAGAAAAAGCATTGCCTATCCTAAAAAAAGAAAATATAGGATATCAATATATCGTTTTAGGAATTTCAGATAAAAAATATATAAAAATTAATGAGTTTACAAAAAATGATTCAAATGTAGATATTCTAGAATTATCAACCAAAATAAAAATCAAAAAAATTGGAGGGTATATATAATGATATATAATAAAATTTCAGATATTATGAATGAAATTATACCATTAGGTAAGATAAAAAGAGATGAAATAGTAAGCACATTATTACCTATACTTGCAAAATATAAAATTGCAATAAAGCCAGGAGAAATAAAAAATTATCATTATACAAAAAATGAGTCTAGCTTTATTGTAACATATGAAATAGTTGATACAGAAGATCCAGAACTAAAATCCATTTTAGTAGAAGTTCCAGCAGGTGGTTGTGATACGGAAGAAAAAGGAAGAAGTACATATATGGCATCAACTGGTGCATATAGACAAATGTTCCAACAACTTTTTGCACTTCCAATAGAAGATGAATTGCCTGATACTTCTAATAATAGTAATCAAAATAATTTGGATAATTTAAATAATACAAATAATGATTTTGTCTTGGATGAATTTCAAGATGATAACAAAGTAGATGAAACTAATGGAACGAATATTACTCCAGATAATGAAAATTTGGAAAATAATAATGCTACTACGACTATTTCAAATACAAATAAACCAATAAGTGATTTTACGTTTGATGATATAGATGAACAGTTTTCAAATTTTTAGATAAAGAGGTGTAAAATATGATAATAAAATCAATAGATGATACAAGAGGATATAAGGGATTACCAGATGGAACAAAAGTTGTATTTAATGAAAAAATCACATATATCATAGGAGATAATTATAAGACAAAATCGACTATTCTTTCTGTTCCACTTTGGGTTATGACAGGATATAGTTTAAATGAAGGTAATCAAGAAGATGTATCAGATGATAATAGACCAAATTTAAGAAATGTAACAGCTCAAATTACAATTATAGATAATGAAGGAGAAGAACATAGTATTTTTAGAAGTAAAGGAAAATCAAACTATGTACTTTTAGATGGTATAAGAACCACAAGAGAAGCATTATCTAAATTTTATAAAGATATTCAATTTTTCTTATGTGCATATAACCCATATAGATTTAGAAGCATGAAAAAAGATGAGCAAAAAGAGTTACTATTAAGATTACTTCCAAACATAGAAAAGGAAGAAATTTTTGGCTTATTAACAGAAGAAGAACAAGAAATATTAGCAGAGCCAATATTAGATGCCAAAGAATACAATAAAGAAAAAAGAGCTAAAATAAAAGAAATAGAATTTGAAATAAAAAGAAATGAAGGAATAAAAGAAAGCAATTTATTAACAGCTCTAAAAGTAGAAGAAAAAGATAAAACATTTGATAAAGAAATGGAACTATTAGACTTGGAAGCTCAATATGAAAATCTTTTAAAAGGTGGAATTGGTGCATTTAATCTAGAAGATATAAAAAGAAAGATAAAATTACTAGAAGAAAAGCTATCTAAAATATTAAAAGAAGATTTAGTAAATGCAAAAGAAAAAAAGAATAAGATACAAGAAAAATTAAATAATGTATCATCAGTAAATAGTGAGTGTCCTGTTTGCAAACAAAAGATAGTAAATGAGGCTTTAAGAAAAGCACTAGAAAGGCAATATAACAAAGAACTAGAAACATTAGATGCTTCCATAGAAAAATTAAAGCAAGAAGCAAAAGGTTATTTAGCAGAAATGAACTCTAAAAAAGCATTGTTTAATAAGTTAAATACAAGCGAAAATAAGGAAAAATTAGAAAATATTACGACTCTTAAAGAAAAAATAGAAAGCCTAAAAGAAGAAAAGTTAGAAATAGAGCTATATAATCAAAAAGTAGAAGCAAAAAGAAAAGAAATTAGAAATGCTAAATTGCAAATAGAAAAAGTAGAAGATGCCATAAAAACATTAACTGAAACTAAAGAATTATACGAAAAGCAAATAGTAGTTGCCAAAAAATTTAGAAAATTAAAAATAGAAAGGCAAGTAAAATTAATTAGAAATTTACTAGATAAAGTTACAATTGATTTTTATAAAGTAGACACATCTACTCGGAGAAATTATAGATGATAATGAATATATAGTAAAATACAATGGTAGAGAATATGAAAAATTATCACATTCTCAAAAAATGATGGCAGATTTTGAAATTTCAAATCTAATAAATGAACTTTCAGGTATTCATTCTCCAATTTTTGTAGATGATGCTGAATCTATAAGAGATGTCAATATAAGGACAAATAATCAAGTAGTAGTTGCGATATTTATTAAATATAGTGAACTAAAAGTATTATATGATTACTACAATGTGTTAGAAGCAAAAAAGATGTCTGTTGATGAACAGCTTATAGAAGATAGAAATACACATATGCTAAATGCAGCCTAAATAAAGCTATTTATAAATAGTTTTATTTTTTTTACAAAGAAGGAGGAAATTATGCTAAAAATAAAGAATTTTTTAAAATATGCCAAGTGTTTAAATTGTAATAAAGAATTTCTCCTATTTGATACATATAAAGTAAATAGTAAAGAATATGTTTGTCACAGTTGTAGTACACAAAAAAGTTACTATGCAAAAAATGACGCAAAAAAAGGAAAAGATACACAAATGACATTTTCTTTTGAATTTGAAACAGGAGAAAGAAATAATGAATTGTATGAGCTTTTAAAATATGGATTTATTGGGTGTTTTGATGGTTCAATATCTGGAACAGAATGGAAAAGCCCTATATATTCTAATCGTAAAACATTTCATGCTATTTGTAGAAAGTTAGATAAATTTGCAAAATATATTAACAATGGTTGTGGAACGCATTTGCATGTTGGAACGGAATACAAACACATTATGGAAGATTATGAAGTAGAGCTATTTTCTCCAATTTTAGAATATATGAGAAATAATAAAGAAAAGACAAGAAAATTCTGGGGAAGATATTTTAATCATTATTGTTCAGGATATTTTGAAGAAGATAGATACAATACATTTAATACGAGATCATCAGTAGAAACATTAGAATTTAGATTGCTGAAATTCAAAAATTCAAAACAATATATAAGAGCATCTGATTTTTGCATAGATACAACAAAATATATAAATTATCATATAGCAAAAGGTAATTTTGATAGTAATAAAGCAAAAAAAATAGGAAAAATTATACTAAAAAAATATATGGAGGTAACTGAAAATGTGTAGACTAATATTAATGAATAAAAAAGGAGAAAAAGAAATAGAAAAAAGGTATGGTATACAAAATTTCTTAAACTATCTCGAAAAATCATTTGGAGGAGATGGAAATGGGTATGCCTTAATGAAAAATAATAAAGTTACAAAAATAGAAAAAGGTCTTAATTTATCTACAAAAGATATAGCAAGAAAATTAAAAAGAATAAATTATGACTGGTGCATATTTCATACAAGATATGCTTCTGTTGGTATGAAATCTAATCAAAATTGTCATCCGTTTTTTAGAAAAGGAAAATCAGAAGAAGTAATGGCAATGAACGGTACGGAAAGCTCGGTTGGATTTATCAGTAAAGTATTAGAAAAAACTGATACAGAAGCTATATTAGATTTGAAAGTTAAATACAATTTAGAATTACCTGCTCTAAAAAAGCTAGGTAGTATTTTTGTTGGATTTAGCAAAGGAAAACCATATGTGGTAGCAAATAACACAACCAATATACGATTTCTAAAAGATGGTAGAAATAATGCAATTGTATTTGCATCTGAATTTCCAGATGAATTTACAGGAACAATATATAGACCTAAAAAATGTTTTATTTGGAATGGAGAAAAAATTGATATGACTAATTTTAAGAAATGTTATCCAAAAAAATATAAATATAATGATTATTATTTAGGAGCATTTCCAAATTATAGTTTTAATGACTATTATGAAGATTTATACCAAAAATATTATGAAGAAGGTGAAAAAGATGTTGCTTAATGTAAATACCAAGTACATATATAAAAGATTAAATAAATTAAATGAAAGTGGAGAATTTAGAAAATATCCTTCTATATTTTTAAGAAATAGTTGTAGAGTAAGAGTAAATGCAGATGATTATTTAATAGAAGATGAATTTTTTATTTCATCACCATATATGAACTTGCCAAGAGAAATATATGTGTATGGAAAAAAATTAACAAAAAGTAATGATGAAAATAACATATACATGAATTATTGGTTAGAAGTATTTTTGCGAACAATTGAAAAAGGATATATTTGTCCAAAGCAATTTAAAAAAAGTACCAATCATTATGAATTAGCAATAGGAATACCATTTCAATATAGAAGGATGGCTTTTTCAGCAACAAGGTGGACTAGAAGTAATATTGTAGAATTTTTATCTTGTCTTTTTGGTACAAAATTACAAGAAGCAAATTATCAGCAACAAGATTTACTAGAACTAATGGTAGCATAAGGAGGTAAAAATTTGAGAATATCAGTATTTCAAATGGTTATTGTAATTAATAAAACAATTCCTAAAAATTATAAAAAGCATTTTTTAGAACAAATAGAAGGTTTAATAAAAAAATATGCAAGGATTACTTCCATATCATATAAGAAGAGCCAGATTTTTAACAATAACATAAATAATTATGAAAATAATCGCATTATTGTTATAGAATTTAAAATTGCAAGTAGTGGTTCACTTAAAAGAATTCATTTAATAGAAGAAAGATTAAATACAATAGATGAAATAGAGGATTATAAAATAATACAAAAAGGCATAACTAATTTGCAAAGTGAAGATACTTTTCTTTATCTTGTATATGAATTTGATTTTGGTGATGTAGTAGAAAATTTAAAACCTACCATCACTTTTTTTAAAGCATTTTGTGACAGAAATAAAGCAAATGGGTATGCAAAAGAATTGCTTAATGAAGGATTAGATAAATACTTTATAGATGAAGATTTAAAAAATATAGATAATCCTTTTATTTGTTGTAATGAAGTACATTTATATAAAAATGAAAAGAAAGAAGAACAAATAGAAAGTGTATATTATATAAAAATTGAAAAATTGAAAATAGAATAAAAGGAGGAATCCTAAAATGGATTTATATTTAGTGTATGAATTTACATATCATAATTTTGATGAAGATATTACAGAAGACGTTGACTTTTTCGGATTATATGAAGATAGAAAAGAAGCAGAGAAAATGGGACTAGAAAGAATCCTTAAAGGCTTTGATGAAGCTGAAGTAATACCAGAAACATTTAAATATAATGAAAAATATTCTAGATTAAATAATACGAATAAAGAAAAAATAAAAAATCAATTAAAAGAAATTAATTTTTTCAAAAATAACGATACTGTTATTATGTTTAGAATGTATGACAGTTCAATAGAAGTATATTCCATAAATATAAAAAAATTTCATAAAAAGAAGGGAGAAAATAGATATGAATAAAGTAATTTTAATGGGAAGATTAACAAAAGAGCCAGAGGTGAGATATACGCAAAATAGCAATACTCTTGTATGTTCATTTACATTGGCAGTAAGCAGAAGATTTACTAGACAAGGAGAGGAAAGACAAGCAGATTTTATAAACATTGTTGCATGGAGCAAATTAGGAGAATTTTGTCAGAAATATTATCATAAAGGTCAGCAAGTAGGAATTATAGGAAGAATGCAAACAAGAAATTGGGAAGATGAACAAGGACAAAAGCACTATATAACAGAAGTTGTAGCAGAAGAAGCATATTTTGCTGAAGGTAAAAAAGATTCAGGTGCATCAAATGATCCCTTTGCAAATAATTCTGGGCAGACAAATGATGGAAGCGATTTTGAGATACCAGCTAATGATGATTTGCCATTCTAATAACGAACTTAAAATACTGTAAAATTTTTAATAGAAAGAGGTACAATAAATATGGATAATGAAGATGATAAAGAAATAATAGAATGTTTAATAACAATTGATCCAAATGAAAAAATGATTTACTTAAATGAAATTAATTGTTCAGGTTGTAAATACTCATATAAAAATCTAAAAGATTTAATTGATAATATAAAATTTTATTTTGGTTTTTATCATGAAGATTTATTCAAGAAAAAGAAAAGTAAAAGAAAGTAGATTTTTTTCTACTTTCTAATTTTTATTTTAAATAAAAAATCAAATAAAGTAAGGAGAGATAAAAATGGAAAAAGAAACTGTTAGATACTATGTTATAAGAGAAAGAATACCAGAA
>ERZ1643251.2873-NODE-2873-length-16795-cov-8.615472_pt1 | contig 16795 bp, 9 predicted proteins | sample MGYA00579261_ERZ1643251 | MGnify/ENA primary metagenome ERZ1643251 (study PRJEB29033, sample SAMEA4952267) | chicken gut metagenome | biome: Broiler Chicken; feature: Gastrointestinal Tract; material: Caecum | place: Ireland | collected 2018 | study: Broiler...
AAATTTTTTAATTTTTGAAAAATTTAGGGCAACTTTTAGGGCAATATAAATTCCTCGTCCTTACCAAGGAAAAGGTCTATTTTTGAAAGAGAATAACTCTACAATTTAGATAAAGAAATAACCGCTATATGTTGTGGGTTTTATAAAAAAATTTTGCATTCCATACAATTACTAAAAAACTGCAAACATATTTTTCTGAAATAGTATGCAATTGTTTGCAATTTATAGAGAAAGGGATAGGTTTAGATAGAAATAGAAAGTGTTGGATGTGTTGTAATAATATAAGATTAAAAATCGAACAGAAACGCAAAGAATTTTAAGTCTGAATATAACCCCTGTTTTAAGCAAATATAGGCTAAAACAAGGGATTTTCAATGCCAAAACGCCATTATCCCACGAGAAAAAGATATAATTGTATTTAGTAATGATAATCCCGTTTTCTGAGTAAATCTTTTTATACTCTTCTACCCAATAATTAAAAATGCTTTGCGGAATAAGTTGTTTATCCTGTAAATGCCCGCTCTTGTATGAGGGCGGTATTTTTATGTTCGTAATTATTTACTTAGTCTTCTAATAATTGTTTGCGCCATTTATTCGGTGTAATATGATAAAACTGTTTGAAAAGACGAGTATAAGCGCTTTGGTCGGCGAAGTTGAGTCGATGGGCGATTTGAGAAATGGGAATATCGAAATTAGATAGCAACGTTGTCGAATAACTACATTTACGGAAATGAATGTAATCCGTCAGCGTTTTTTGGGTGTACTTTTTGAATTGACGGCAGATATAGCTTTGGGTATAGCCAACCGTTTCAATAATATCGGGAATGCTCATAGTCATAAAATTTTCACGGTTTAGATTGACGAGTAGTTTGTTCAGCCAATCCGGATATTCGGTAGTGTTGTAAGTTTGATGTTCCAAAGCTGCACATAATATATGTGTGACAATTACGGAGTGCATATAATCGAAATCTTCGTTTCGACCAGCGTAGGAATTAAGGAGTGATTCTAAACGATGCGTTTCGCTTTTAGAAAGACTAAAGAAAAGAGGGAGTTCGCTTGCCGACAGGTCGCTATATAAATTTTCCTTAATGGCGTTGCAAAGCCGCTGCATTTTTTCCAGCGGAATATAAATGTCTCGGTGAAGATAGGCGGAGGACTCCAAATCTCGCGGTTCTTTTTCCTGTAGGGGCGAGACGCAGTGAACATCGTCAGGGCGGAGAATGCAGACGCTTCCCCGACCCATTTTTATCGGTTGGCTGTAAGGGAAACGCTGTAAACTATTTCCGCGGATCACGAGGCAAATTTCCCAAAAATTATGGCGGTGATATTCCTGCGTAACATGCCAAACGGTATTGGTTAAATAATTGCTTTTTAAAACGAATTTAAATCCGTTATCGATTGTTAAAGAGTAATCGAAATTATCATTGAGCCGTTTAAGGATATAGCAAGGTATTTCCGATAAATTTTTTGCAATACGCATAGCATCAACTTTTGCCTAAATTAAATTCTAAACTTCTTTGCCTTTCGAAAACATAGTTTAATGGGAACACTGGTATAATCAATTGTGGATATCATCAAAACTACACTATTATTTTGTACATTGACAAGTGTTTTCACTGTTTTTTACAGTATAACAATGCTTTTATTATTTGTCAAGCAAAAGTGAAAGGTCAACAATAGTATATAATAGAATAAAAGAAGTCAATATCTATATAGAAATAAGGAAAATTTAATGTTAAAATATACATATAGTCTTAATAGACGAGGAGGAACTTTATGAAGAGAATAAAAGGCATTTTGGCATTGGGGCTGTGCGTGACGATGCTGCTCTTTGTGGCGGTGGGGTGCGGCGGAGGCGGCGGCGAAAAAGGTGCAATAAAATTAACCTTTTGGACGACGGCCGACGTGGTAAACAGCGAAATCAATCAAAAAATCGTAGATGATTATAATGCGGCCCATAAGGGTTCCGTTTATATCGACTACATCGGGCAAAGTGCGGGTTATGCCGATAATCTTGCTTCGACATTGCAAGGCAGCCGCGTTCCCGACATATTGCAGATCGGGGAAAAATATTTTAAGGGATATGCTTTCCAAAATTTATTGACGGATCTGACGCCTTTTTTGACGGAAGAAGATATTACGGGACACGGCGATTTTTCGCTTGCCGACATGTATCCTACTTTGGTAAATCGGTATCGTCTTGATATTTCGACCGGCGCGGGCGGTCCCGGAAAACCCATACTCGGCATTCCGGACGGCGCCGCGACGACGCATCTTTTTTATAATAAGAGCTGGTTCAAGCGCGAAAATATCAACGTAATCTCCGTGGATGAATCCGACTGCGGAAAGGGTGCGAATGCAAGCGTGAAACCGCACGGATATTATGTTTACGATACCGCGCCTACGGCGGAAGCAACTTTGCGGCGCGACGGGAAATATCACGTATTTAACGACCGTATTCCCATGAATTGGGAAGAACTTGTTACTCTATCCGAACTCTTGACCGATTTGTCCGATAAAAGCAATCCGAAATACGGCTTTATGAACGAATGGTGGTTCTCGCACGGTTGGTCTGTCGGCGGCGACTGTCTGGAATGGAGCGATGAAATGAACGGCGGCGAAGGGCAATTTTTTTTCGCTCTCGGCGATACCGCGCCCGGTTATCTTGTAACGGGATCGGAGGGTGTAACGTTGGGAACTCGTACTTATGCCGAGGGCGATGTACTCGATTATGAGGGGAAGCACTATGTACTCGAACATAAGAAGGATGCCGACGTCGCGGCATATCTGCAAAGCGAAAAATTATACGAACTTCCTTCCACGCGTGATGCGTTTACCGAATTTTGTCAGCTTTCGCAAGTAAAGGGGAAGACCGTGGACGGCGATAAGGTCGGCTACGGAATTTCACCCAGTCCGACCACGCTTTCTAAAACGGGTAAGACAAAGTATTTCACGGCGCAAAGCGTAGCAATGCTTGTTGACGAATATAACGTGATGCGCAATACGTTCAGCACGACTATGAATGTGACCGGCGTCGAATGGGGCATTGCTCCGCTGTATCAGTGGAGAGCATACGACGATAAGGGTGACGTTTTAATCAAAAACGGCACGCCCGTTGTCGGAAAAGAAGCAGGGCACAGTTTAAGCCAATGTCTGGCAGTTCCGAAAAAGGTAAAGAGCGACAAGAGAAAACAGCTGGCCGTCGATTTCATTAAATATTATGAAGGAAAAGCGGCGCGCGAAGCATATATGCAAGCGACGGGTTATGTGCCGATTTATACGACGCATACGGAAAGCTATAAGGCGTTGTTGCCGATCATCATTCAATCGGGCAAAACGGAAGTCGAGTTCAGCGTTCCGAACAAGGATATCGTGTTGCAGTCTATGGCGTTCAATACGCCCGGCGATTGGAGCTATGTGGAAAACGGAAATTGGATCAAAGATTGGTCTAATATCCTTAATTCGTCCGTTCGCGACGGAAACATGACGCTTACGCAATTTTTTCAAGACAAAAAAGTTTTGGCGACGGATACGATACTGAAAGACTATAAAGCGAAAGAAAAATATACGGGCAGATAATCAGGGTGTAATTATGCAAGAGGAAACGATAGTTCTTGCGGAAAATTCCGCACCTGTTCACAAAAAAGCCAAACAACCAAACAACAAGAAAAAGCTGAATGCCGTCGAAAATATTCAAGGGTTATGCTTTGCCTGTCTGCCGCTTATCGGGTTTTGTTTGTTTACGCTGACGCCGGCGCTTATTGCGTTTGCCGCGCAGTTTACAGCGATGGACGGATTTGATTTGGGCACGATGACGTGGAACAATTTTGCTTCGTTTAATACGGTGTTTTCCGATCCGTTGTTTTGGAAGTCGTTCGGAATCGATTTGTTCTTTGTTGCATCACAATTTGCCTCTCTTTTGGTTGCGATTATTACGGCGGCGATTTTGGCGCAGTTGCCGAAAGCGGGTAAAATATTTACGGTACTGTTTTTCGTGCCGCAGATTTGTTCTTCGGTTGCGATTACGTTGATGTGGCAGAATATGTTCGATACGAATTTCGGCATTATCAATTCCGTCCTTACGGCAGTATTCGGCGAAGAAGCGCGGGTAAATTGGCTGAACGAGCAGGGTTCGTTCTTGGCAGTAATGTTTTTTATTACCGTCTGGCAAGGTCCGGGATACGGTATTTTAATGTATAAGGCGGCTTTCACTAACGTGAATAAAAGCTTATATGAGGCGTCAAGCCTTGACGGCGCGAATCGATTTCGGCAGTTTCTTCATATTACGCTGCCGGCGATTTCGCCCACGACGTTTTTCCTCGTGATTGCAGGCATCAATGCGGGTATGCAAACATTCGACTTGCCGCATATTCTCGGAGGAGGCGGCGACAGTTGGACGTCCGAGTTCGGTCCCGACAATATCGGTTTGACGACGTCGGTTTATATTTATCAGATAGGTATTGCGACTTACGATCCGACGCGGGGTATGCCCGTTGCGGCAATCATGAGTTACGGCTTATTTGCAGTGATGTTAATCGTGGCGATTGTCAATTTCAAATTACAGGATAAGTGGGTGAGTTATGATTAAAGCAAAAGAAAGCTTATTTGCGCATGCAAAGGGAACGAAGAGCGGAAAGGCGAAAAAGCGGTCGATCGTTTTCAGCGTGATTGCCGCAGTCTGGCTGACGCTTTTTACGTTGGCGCTGATCATTCCGTTTTACGTCATAGTCATCACTTCTTTAACGCCCAACACCGAAATCATGAGCAGCATGAAATTTATTTGGTGGCCGAAGGAGTTTACGGGGCAAGCATATACCGAAGCGTTTACCAATCCGCTTTCCTATACGTTGCAAAGCCATTCGTTAAAAATTTTGCTCGGATTCGGCAATACGCTGTGGCAGGTAATTCCTACTGCCTGCGTCGGACTGTTTGTATCGGGACTTTCTGCTTATGCGTTTTGCCAAATGAACTTTTGGGGCAAGAATGTGTTATTCTATGTTACGCTTGCAACGATGTTGATTCCCGGCGCGTGTCTGAACGTCGTAGGATATTTGATGTACGATAAACTGCAATGGACGGGTACGGCGTTGCCGCTGATCATTCCGGGTTTGTTCGGCAGCGCAGCGACGATGTTCTTTTTACGACAGTTTTTCTCGGGCATTCCCAAAGAACTGTTTGAGGCGGGAAAGCTTGACGGTATGGGGCATTTCAGAATGTATATCCAAATTATGCTGCCGCTTACCGTTCCCGCATTCTTGGCGCAGTTTATCTTTTTGTTTGTGAACGGTTACAACAATTACGCAACGCCGCTTTTGTTTTTGAACGGCGTGGAAGAAATGTATCCGATGCAGCTCGTGATGACGAATTTGCAAAAACAGTTTGCAAGTTTGGGTTCGCCCGTTATTTGCGCGTTTGCGGTACTCGGCCTGTTGCCGCCGATTGCGGTTTTCCTTGTATGTCAAAAGTTTTTTATTCAAGGCGTTGCGGTGACGGGATTAAAATAATCAATAAACGATTGATGCCGATAAGGAGGTAGTAATGAAAAAAAGATGGATAGGCATTGTTCTTGCCTGTTGTGTTTGTTTAGCGGGAACGGGGCTTACGGCTTGCGGCGGAGAACAAGCCGTAACCGTTCCTTACGACGATATGATTCACGAGGACGGAAGTTACGACGAAAATATTTTTTACCGCAACGATTGCGAAATTCTTGCGCCCGACTGTCAGGTATTGAAAATCACGGAAGGCGAAGAAGCGGGATATTATTATCTGTATGCGACGAACAGTTTGACCGTGTATCGCAGTAAAGATTTGAGCCATTGGGAAAATATGTCGCGCAAAGTGGGGTACAACGCCTATACGCTCACCGAGAACGATTTCGGAAACGGAAACGCATACTGCTGGTGGGCGCCCGAGGTATTGTATAACAACGAGGATCAAATGTATTATATGTATTTTTCGATGGAGCCGCGGAACGGAGACGGACTGAATCCCACCATAATCTGCGCGAAATCGGAAAATCCTTACGGTCCGTTCGTAAACGTTCGTCCCGCGCCGGAAGGCAATCCGCTGCCGAGCGATCCGGATGCTTCCGTGCAGGATAAGCTTACATTCGGAGCGGAGAATTACTTTTTCGATATGAAGGAGCTTGCGCCCGTTTTACGCGAAAAATATCCCGATCGATTCGGCAAAAATTATAAGTACGTTTCGGCAATCGATCCGCACCCGTTCGTAGATCCCGTCGCCGATTCGGCAACGGGAAAACATAAAAAATATCTCTATTGGACGTCTTTGGGAACGTACACCGACGAGGGCGGCGCAAGCGCTATTTTCGTAATGGAAATGGAAGATTGGGTTACGCCCAAATACGAAACGGTCACGCGGCTTACGACTGCGGGTTATACAACCGTTGACGGAACGGAGCAATGCGACTGCGAAACGAACGGCAATTGGATCAACGAAGGCCCGTTTGTCTATCCGAGAAAGCAGGCGGACGGAAGCTATAAGTATTATTTGACGCTTTCCGTAAATGACTCTAAGGATAAAACGTATTCCGTTGTGCAGGCGATCGGCGATTCGCCTATGGGACCGTTTACGAAGTTGCAGAAAGCGGAAGGCGGAATTTTAATCGGAACGGACGACCAAACTTGGGATCATATTTCCGGGCCCGGACATCACTGCTTTGTGGAAGAGAACGGCGAACTTTATATTTTATATCATCAACACATGGACGTGATCTTGGCGGGCGACGATCGAGCGGTTTCTTTGGACGAAGTGGAGTTTACGAAAAATAATCAAGGACAGGAAGTGCTGTACGTCAACGGGCCTACGAGAGATTCCGTCCAGCTCCTGCCTTCGTTTGTGAGCGAATATAAGAATATCGCGCCCGAAGCAACGATTGCTTCTTCCGACAAGCAAGATGCAAGCATATTAAACGACAGACTCGTATCTTTGTATTCCTATATCGATTACGTAAAAGAATTCAAGACGGAAAAGCAGGTTACGATTACGCTGTCGTTTGAAGATTATCGGGAAATTACGGGCGTTATGATTTACAACAGTAAGGATTATACGCTGGCGTTCGACAAGATTGCTTCGGTGAAAATTTATTTCAAAGACGGCGAAAAACAATATACGGGGCAGCTGAAAGATATTCCATTCGATATGGAAAAATATGCTTATGAGGGCGGAATGCGACCGGGCGGTGCGGCGATTGCCGTATTTGAGCCCGTCTATGTAAATAAAATCGAAGTAACGGTAAGCGTTCCGGATAAGCGAGCGATTGATCAAGACGATGAGGGGTACTATATTTACCAAAGTTCGGTAGCGTTCAGCGAAATCAAAGTGATCGGAAAATAAGAAAAGGATGAGGTGAAAATATGAAAAGAAAGATAAAGTTAATCATCCCGTTTGCCATTATTATGGCGGTATTCACAATGCTCGCTGTCGCCTGCGGCGGGAATCCTTATAAATTCCCGCCGTATTCGTACGAGAATCCCGATCGAAACGAAGAACCTCTTGTAACGGATGCGGAAATCACACTCGACGGAATACTCGACGAGACTATCTGGCAGGATGCCGACCGCAGATGGTTCGACGCAGCCAAAGCAACCGATCCCACCGTAAACGTGCGGGCGACTTCTTATATCGGTGAAAAAGGCGTATATATGGCGTTCGACGTGGACGATACCGCCGTTACTTGTCTCAATCCTAAATATACGGCGTTGAACAGCGCAATCGAACTGTATATCAGCGCGTATGCCGACGCGCGAAACAATGCTTACGAAATCGATTTTACAGCCGACGGAAGGTGTGGCGTAAAAGTGTACAACGTAAGGGGCGAGTTGGTGGAGTGGCAGGCGCGCGTTGCGAGCGGCGTTAAGACGAAAGGCGGCGCGGTAAACACGACCGAATGTAAAGGATATGTAATCGAAGCATTTTTACCCAATCATTTGTTCGGCGGAAGCGCGCCCGAATCTGTTTATGCCGACGTCGCGGTAATTACGACGACGGACGCCGAAGCAGACGGAAGCCGCGAGTGGTATCCGTTCGCGTGGAAAGAATACGGCGGCGTTTGGATGGAACCCGTTACGTGGTTTGTGTTTGACGGAAACGGTTTCGCGAGCGGTTTTCAGGTAAAAGTTACGGGCGATCACGCAGTGCTCGAAAGCAAGCCTATGGGCATTAAAAACTCCAATTATACCGCGCTCATTGCGGCGGAAGAGGGGTATGCGATCACGGCTGTTTCTTGCAACGGGCAGAATATCGACAATCGGGTAAAGGATACGGAAAACGGCGTTCGGCTTGATTTGAGCGCGGTTTCGGAAGATTTGAATTTTACCGTTACGACCGAGTCGATTTCCGAGGGAAATAAAACGCTTTCCGGTACGGTATATTTGCATAAAGACGCCAAAAAAACTCCGGCGAGTAGTGTAACCCTTACATTGACGCAATCGGACGAAACGATACAAAAGGTTACGACCGACGGTCAAGGTAAATTCTCCATAGAAAATTTGCCGCAGGGTTTTTACGTGCTTAGTGGCAGCTTGGAAGGTTGCGGCGAGTTATCGGAGACGGTTTTAGTCAACCGCGACCGCAACAAGACACTGCTTTTCGAGGCGGAGACGTTTGTTGGCAATGCCGATTGGGATTTAACCGACGTAAACGAGGGCTTTATGATTGCAAGCGGAGAAACGCCCTTGCAGATGAAAGAGTCGCAGAATAACTTTATTTTGAAGACGAAAGTAAGTATTTCGCTGGAAGCGGAAGAACGCCTCGATCGCAGGAACGGCGATTTGCGCTATGAACTGTGGGCGATTTACGACGCGGAGTCCGGATCTTTGGCGGGAAAATATTTCGGGTTTGATTTATACCGCACACATAGCGGAAACGACGTTGTTTGGAAAGTTCAAATTCCCAACCGAAACGACAATTGCGTCGCAGGAAATTGGATCGATGTATATACCTTAAACGAGTCCCAAATCAACTCCGTAAGATCGGAAGAAGGAATCGAAATCGCTATTGCCCGCGACGGCAAAAAATTTACGATGTTCCTGAACGGAATTCCCGTTGCCGATTATACTGTCAGCATTGACGGTGCGGATACGGCAAAGGTATTCCCTGCGTTCGTCTTCGTTGACGACAGCAAACAATCCGCGCGTTTCTTCGATTGGTCGTTTACGACGGTCTTAAATAAAGACGAGTGGAATACGGGTTACGTGAAGCTCGATAAGGATCTCGAACACGGAATGATTTCCGTGGATCAAGATAGTTATCAGCTTGATGATTCGGTCGTTATCACGGCGAATCCGGATAGCGGTTACGTTTGCATCGATATTATAATTAACGGCGTAAGCTACGGTTCGGAGATTGTAAACGATCGGTTGACGGTTAACTTCGATCGAAAAGTTTTGAATATCACGGCGGTGTTCATCGACGAAAACTCGAAAACAGAAGATAAAACTGTCAATTTCCCGGATGCGGACGGTTTGGAAGTCAGACTTGTAAAAGGCGGGACAGTCGTTGAAAATTCAACGAAAACGGTTGCCGACGGAAAAGTTGTTTTCCAAAATCTCAATTTGGGTTGGTATCGGATTCAGATGAAAGCGTTCGGGGTATGGGCGGACACCGATTCAATTTTCGCAGTGGACGGCAACGGCGCGGAAGTTACTTGTACGATAGAGAATGCAGACGTCTTTGTAAGCGGCGTTTGGAATGTGCCTGCGACCAGCGGCATGCAGTCGGTTGCCTGTAACGTGAATATTAGCGATGGTTGGTTTGCCGTAAAATTGAGCGGCGTGTCTGGTTGGGACAAAAATCTCGACGATTCCGCTCGGTTCGGGTTCTATTTCGAATACGAAGGAATAGCAGGAAATCGCGCCGTCGCAATCGATTGGAAGAAAGACAGCGGATGGATATTGCAAGAAGTCGGCGGTTCGTGGGATCAAGGTTCGCTTCCGATCGCGAAAGATTGGAACGACGTTTACTTTGCGCTGCATCGGAGCGTGGACGGAACGATTACGGTATATCTCGGAACGACCCCCGAAAATTTGATGCAGGTTGCCAAGTTTACCTCGAAAAAGCAATATGGCGGAGAGACCAATACGCAGTCGATATGCAAATTCGGCGTTTATAAAGAGGGCGAAGGTAATACCGCGTACAGCGTAAACTTCTCGGATATCCGTTACGGAACAACGCTCGCGGAAGCCTTTGGATTATCCGACGGAGCGATTACAATTACCAACAACGCGACGGCGAATGATGTTGATAAGGTTCACGGAACGGTAACGGTTAAAGGAGAGAACATTGGCGACGAAATTACGATCACCGTTACGCTCGATAATAGTAATCCGAACAAACATTATAACTTGACGTCGTTGTTGATCAACGGAATCGAAAGAAAAGACGATTTGAGCGGCGGTTCGCTGAAGCTTGCCGACAAATATATGTCGGAAACGCTTACGATTGCAGCTACGTTTGAAGAAGCGCAAAAATACGGCTATTCCGCGAGCGTGAACCTTTTGAAACATGGGCAAGAGAGTGCAAACGGCACGCTTGTATTCACCGATGCGACGGGGACTTGTTACGAAATAGATTTCAAGGATTCGCAGTTAAAGGGAGAACTTTATACGGGCGTTTATACCGTTACGGTAAAAGGCGAAGAACGTTATGTTTTTGAAAATGCGACTGTAACCGTCGGAACGGAACCGATTGAAGATGCAGCATTGAACGCCGCATGGTCGGCGTATCCGGGCGATTCGTATGCCGACGCGGTTGCCGCAAATACCGTCGTGGAAAAAACGATCAACGGGCAGGAAATCACGTTTGACGGAACGCTGAATCTCGGACAGGGAGCGACGAAGGCATATTACAAAGGATTGAGCGGAAACTTCGACTTCGGTGCATTCTATCAGCTTCCCAAAGACATCAATCTGGATGACAATTCGAGTCATCTGACGGCGTTTACCATGACGTTGACGATGGCGGACGGAAAGTATCTCAGCCTTCGCATTCACAGGGAACAAGATAAGGGTTGGCGGTTGGATACGCCGCATTGGGATTTGAATAACCTTCTAAAAGGCAGTGGCTTTGAAAAGTATATTTATATGAGCGGCAACGGCGGCAAACAAGGATTGAATGTTTCCTATTCGCCCGATTTGAAAAACGGCGTATATCTGCAAATCGTAAGAGTGGGAAGTCAAGTCAGGTTGATTTTGGACGGGGTTTTGATTAATACCTTCGAAAATATTACGGGTGATTTTACTTCTTGCACGTTTAACAATACGGTAGACGGCGCAACCGTTTGCCCTAAAATCGACGAAAATATTACAGAGTTTTCCAAGGTTGCGCTTGCGGGTTGGACGGATGTATCCATCGCAGAGGGTGTAGCGGGCGATTTCACGGCGGAATTTTCCGTAAAAGTCAGCAATATCAATGATTTCCGCGGCGGCGTTCGGTTGGTGTACAAAGGTGGTTGCATCGAATTTAACTTGACGAATGTCGATGATAACAATGACGGTGCTTTCCGTTTGGATATTAAAGGCAATGCGCCGAATAGTTTGATTACTGATTGGCCTACGCTCTATACCGTTCCGACGAATGATTCGCTTGGATCGGCGATAGCAGAAACGGGTGTTACGTTTAAGGTCGTGCGCACGGGCGGCGTGTTGAAGCTCTACATCGGGGACGGCGCTACCGAAGTTTATAGTACGGCAAACAAAGATCTGTTCAAAGACTTGACTCTGTCCGGTCCCGTAAACGTTCTTGCGAATCACGACAGCGGCGGCGTGACGTTGTATGCAGTATCTCTTACGCAGACGGAAGCAACGGCATAAACAGATTACAAAAAAAGGGAAAGGCACGCGATGCGGTTGTGTTGCGTGCCTAACCTTAAACACGAGGCAGATATGAAAAATAAACTCAGATTTTACGGACTTGCCGACGACTACGCGCGTTTTATCGAGCAAGAACAGCTTTTAGACGAATCGCTTTGGAAAAAATTTGTGCGGGTTTTTCCCGATTGTGCCGACGTTGCGGACGAAGGGTGGAGAAGCGAGTATTGGGGTAAGATGATGCGCGGCGCGTGCATGACGTATTCCTATACGCGAAACGAGGCGCTTTATACGGTTTTGGAAACTGCGGTGAAAAATTTACTTTCAGTGCAAGACGAATACGGAAGATTTTCCTCTTACGATATAGAGCACGAATTTCACGGTTGGGATATCTGGGGCAGAAAGTATGTTCTTGTCGGACTGGAATACTTTTACGATATTTGCCGCGACGTGGCGTTGAAAACGAAGATAGTAGGCGCTATGTGCCGCCACGCCGATTATTTGGTGCAAAAAATCGGAACGGAAAAAGGACAAATCGCGATTACGGAAACGAGCGAATGGTGGGGCGGGGTTAATTCCTGTTCGATTTTAGAGCCGATCGTTACGCTTTATCGTTTGACGGATACCCCCGAATATCTTTCCTTTGCGGAGTATATCATTTCCACGGGCGGATGCAGGAATGCAGATTTAATCGAGCTTGTGGCGCAAGGGAAAAAACCGTTTGAATTTCCCGTAACGAAAGCCTATGAATTGATGTCGTTTTTTGAGGGATTGCTTGCCTATTACGAAACAACGAAAAAGAAAAAATATCTCGATACGGTTGTAAAATTTGCGCAGGCGGTAATCGAGAGCGATATTACGATTATCGGTTGCGCGGGGTGTACGCATGAGCTGTTCGATCATTCGGCGGAAAAGCAGACGGAGTATTCCGAAACGATTATGCAGGAAACGTGCGTAACGGTAACGTGGATGCGCTTGCTCGCCCGACTTTGGGAGAATACGCACAATGCGCGTTATCTCGATTATATCGAACAGTCCGCGCTCAATGCGCTTTACGGCAGCATCAATACGGGGCGTTTGAAAATGTTCAGCTTCGAGAAACAAAAGGAAGTGCCGCCGCTGCCGTTCGATAGCTATTCTCCGCTCTATAACAACGTGCGCGGACGCGGCGTGGGCGGGTTCAAAGAATTTGCACAAGGCGGAAATTACGGTTGTTGCGCCTGTATCGGCGCGGCGGGTACTGCTTTATATCCGCTTTATGCGTTTGTCGGAGGCGAGAATACCGTTTATTGCAATTTCTTTTTGAACGGAGCGGCGGAAATAATTTTGGACGGCGGATATAAAGTTCGCGTGGAATGTGTATCGGAATATCCCGCCGACGGAAATATAAAACTGATTGTGCATATCGAACAAGCGGAAAAGTTCAGGCTTGCCGTGCATATTCCGAGATGGTGTGAAAAAGCTACGGTAACTTGCGGTGGAAAAACGTTTCCTGCGAAAAACGGTTATGCACGCTTGGAAAAGGAATGGAATGACGGCGACGAGGTTGTTTTATCGTTTCCGATCGATTTACAAAAAATCGTTTTGAACGGAAAAACGGCGTTTACATACGGCGCGCTCGTGCTTGCGCGCGACGAGGCAAAAGAAAACGGTGATATAACGGAAAGGATTGTTTTGGAAGAAAACGAATTGTTGTATAAGCGCGTTGCACCTGTACGAGGAGAACAGCTGCGTTTGAACTTAAAAACGAAGAACGGCGATATTTTATTGACCGATTACGCCTCATGCGGAAAGAATTGGGCATCGTCTCGCAATCGTATCACGGTTTGGACAAACGTAAATTAAGGTTGAAAAACAAAAGGAAAAAGTTGTTGTGACGAATTATATTTTTCCCAAAAAAATTATCGATAAAAGCGATACCGTCAAAACTGCGGAATCGCTTATGCAAAATCGGACGTTGCAAATCGGTTTTGCAGAGAGCGTAGCCGCCGTTACGGAGGGAAACGCTTATCTGATTTTGGATTTCGGAAAAGAATTATCGGGCGGTGTCAGAATATTGACGCGCGATACAATCGGAAATAAAAAAATACGGTTGCGTTTCGGAGAATCGGTAAGCGAATGCTGTGCCGATCTCGGAGAGGATAATGCGACGAATGACCACGCACTCCGTGATTTTTATGTCGAGCTTACCGATTGGTCGGATATGATGTTCGGGAATACGGGCTTTCGGTTTGTTCGCATCGATACGGCGCCGGAAAGCGTCATACGGTTTCAAGCAATCGTCGCCGCGACGAATATCGACTCGCGGGAGCAAATCGGGCGGTTTGAATGTGACGATCCTTTGTTAAACGAAATTTGGGATACAGCGGCATATACGCTGAGGCTGTGCATTCAAAACGGTTATTTATGGGACGGAGTTAAGCGCGACCGTCTTGTATGGGTAGGGGATTTATATCCGATGATTCGTGCCGCATACTGTTTGTACGGTGATTTGCCGGAAATCAGAAATTCCCTTTCGTTTGCGCAGCAAGAAGGGATACCGCCAAAATGGATGAATAATATTCCGATGTATTCCTTTTGGTGGCTTATCAATCTTGCCGAAAATTGTTTTCATACAGGCGATAAGGAATTTGCGCGCGACAAACTTCCGTTTATTCGCGCAATTCTGAACGAAACGGAAAAATATGTAAACGAAAACGGCGAAACGCATTTTGATTTTAATTTTATCGATTGGGCGATGCACCATCAAGACGGCGAATCCGTAGAAAAAAAACAAGACGAGCTTGTCGGCGTAAACGCATTACTGCGTATCGCGCTTACGAAAACCGAACTATTATTAAAAACGCTCGGAGAGGATTTTTCGTTGTGCGAGCAAATTCTTGCGCGGCTCAACCGTAAAGCGCTTTCCGTTCATTCGTACAAACAAGCGGCGGCGCTTTCCGTTTTATCGGGGGCGAAAAGCGAAGGGATGCGTACTGTGCTTAAAGACGGCGGAGCAAAAGGCGTTTCCACATTTATGTCGTATCCGATTTTTACTGCGCTGACGGCATATGCGGAATACGATTTCAACTTGCGAAACATAAAAGAATACTACGGAAAAATGCTCGAATTGGGCGCAACTACGTTTTGGGAAGATTTTGACATTGCTGCGGCTGAAAATGTGTGCGGGATCGACAAATTACCCGCAACGCAAGAAAAAGATTTTCATAGAACGTTCGGAAAGTTTTGTTACAAGGGTTTTCGCCATAGTTTGTGCCACGGTTGGTCGAGCGGTGTGATTCCGTATTTGGCGGAAATGGTATTGGGTATTAAAGAAATCGGGAATGACGGTACGGTTTTTGCCATCGACGCGCATTTGTCGCATTTGAAACACGTAAAAGGCGCGTATCCCACGACATACGGGAATATAGAAGCAGAGTACCTTTTGCAAGAAAACGGAGAATACAAAATTATCGTCAATGCGCCTTCGGGGATAAAAATTAACGGTATTTCGGTAAAAAAATAATAAAACAGGAGCTTTTTATATGTCATTTCAAAAAGATTTTTTATGGTGTGTAGGCGGTGCGGCAGCACAACAGGACGGCGGATACTTGGACGGCGGTAAGGGCTTGAATATTTGGGACGCTCTCTCGGACGGACGTGTGAAAAACGGTGACGTCTGCCACGTTGCGTGCGATCATTTTCATCGGTGGAAAGAGGATTTGCGGCTTTTGAAAGAATTGGGCGTAAACAGTTATCGCTTTTCTATCTCCCTTGCAAGAATTTATCCCGAAGACGAATTTACCGTTAACGAAGAAGGGGTTAAATTTTATATGGATTTGGTCGCTGAACTCGATCGGCTCGGAATCGAGCCGATCTGCACGCTTTATCATTGGGATCTGCCGCTTTGGCTGCATGAAAGAGGCGGTTGGAAAACTTCTTTGGCAGTGGAGTGGTTTGAGCGGTTTACAAAAACAATCGTGGACGCGATTTCGGATAAGGTTAAGTATTGGCTGACATTCAACGAGCCGCAGATTTTCGTGGGACACGGTTATCAGATCGGGGAACACGCTCCGTTTGAAAAGTTATCCCAAAAGGAAATACAAAACATTTCGCGCAACGTTATGCTTGCGCACGGTAAAGCCGTTCGTAACATTCATAAATATGCCAAGTTGCCGCCGAAAGTCGGATTTGCTTCCACCTGTGATATGCTGTTACCTGTGGACGGCGACGAAGAAAAGGCGTATCTTGCTACGTTTGATAGTACGCGCAACGGAGTATATACGCCCTCATGGTGGTGCGATCCCATGCTTTCGGGCAAAGCGCCGAACGGTTGCGAATGGCTTTCGGAAGAGGATTTGAAAGAGATTTACGAACCGCTCGATTTTTGCGCTTACAATATCTATCGTGCGGACGTTGCGGAAGGATTCGATTACAGATATACCGGAAATCCGTTTACGACGATGGAATGGACGATTACGCCCGAATGTATGTATTATTCGGCAAAATTCATGTACCGTCGTTATGGGTTGCCGATCATGATAACGGAAAACGGCATGGCGAATACCGATTTCGTGTATGAGGACGGCAAGGTACACGATCCGCAGCGCAGCGAATATCTGCGCACGCATATTAAAAACTTAAAGCGCGCGGCAGATGAGGGGATACCCGTAATCGGATATTCGTGTTGGAGTTTTATGGACAACTTTGAGTGGGCGGAAGGGTACGGAAAACGCTTCGGACTTGTCTATGTCGATTACCGTACGCAAAAAAGAATTATCAAAGATTCTGCTTATACGTTCCGCGATATTATCAAGACAAACGGAGATAATTTGTAAATTATGAAAGGAGATGTTTTCGGCAGGAATTAAATAGAGTAAGAATTCCATGTTTAAATAGCATATGCAGTGCGACATAGAAAGGGAGGGAAGTGAAAAAATGCGTTGGAGAAATGACTGCGTATCGCTGCTGATCAAAAGCAGCGACAG
>ERZ1643251.2874-NODE-2874-length-16794-cov-9.689527_pt1 | contig 16794 bp, 11 predicted proteins | sample MGYA00579261_ERZ1643251 | MGnify/ENA primary metagenome ERZ1643251 (study PRJEB29033, sample SAMEA4952267) | chicken gut metagenome | biome: Broiler Chicken; feature: Gastrointestinal Tract; material: Caecum | place: Ireland | collected 2018 | study: Broiler...
TTTTTAAATATTTATTTTACTTCTTTTTACCAATTCCTTTTCTTCTTTTTCTTTTAGAAGTGGCAAGCAAAATACTGCATAGAATGGAATTGTTTTAGTATTTTGTTTATAACTGAAGTTTTTTTCTGAAATACAAAGGGAATATTTTGGATGATAATCACTTTCGTATACACTTAAACTTTTTGAATTTGATTTTTTATTTGACCTTACTTCTACTGGAATAATTTTGGAATTCATTTGGATTAGGAAATCTAGTTCGCTATTTCCCTTTTTTTCTCCTTTTCTAGTCCAGTAATATAAAGGGATTTTTAATTTTGTTAGTTCATTAGCAACATAAGTTTCTAATAAAATGTCTTGGTGTGGATAAGTGTTTTCGTACATGATTTCATAGTTTTTGGTATTAGTAATATTACATAGAACTCCGGTATCATTGGTATATAGTTTGAATTTTTCTGAATTGCTATTTTCTATTAAAGGATTTTTTGGTTCAGGAACTTCATAACTAATACTTGCAAGTTTGCTTTGGATCAGTTTATTTAAGGAAGGCAAGTAGTCTCTTTTTCGATTATCTACCGCATCAATTTTTGTAAACATAAACTTTTGATTTGCTTTCATTAGTTGTCCTGGAATAGATTTGTATATTTTTATTATACGGTCTGTTTCATTTCTTTTGTTCATATTTTGCATGTCAGAAAAGTAATCCTCTGTTATCTTTGTTATAATATTTTGATCCATTAAAACAAAGTCTTTTTCATTTTGGATAAATGATTTTATATTCTCAGGCATTCCTCCTAAATATAGGAATTGATGAAATAAGTTTAATAAAATCTCATGAAATTGTTTTAGTATCGGTTTGTTATTTATAAAACATTGCTGGATCATTTCAATGAACCTTGTATTTCCCGTTGCAGCTAAAAATTCTGAAAAACTCATTGGATACATCTGTTTTATTTCTACTTTTTCTTTTAGTGACTCAAATTCTTTTTCTTTTAAAAATGTCTCCAGTAATGAGCTAGCACAGATTACTTTATAAGATTTTTGACTATTTGCAAATAGAGGAAGAACACTTATAAATTCTTTGCTTTCGTGAATTTCGTCTATAAACAAAATTGTGTTTGGATCATCCAGTTTTGCATTAAATTTTGTTTCTAAATATTTTACTTTGTCTTGAAATAGGTGAATTTTTTTGAATGTTGTGATTACTTCTTTTTCTGTTTCTAAATTTAAATAAAGGATGTTTTGAAAATACGTCTTGCAAAATTCATTGATTAAATAAGTTTTACCAATATGTCTAGGTCCAATTACTAGTAAAGGAGTCGGCATTCCTTTGTCATACCAATTTACTATTTTTTTCCAAAATAATCGTTTCATATCTTCACCACCCTAGTTAAAATATAGCATTTAAAAGTGGGAAAATCAATAGCGTTGGCTATTTTTCGACTTTATTTTCTTTTTGAATTGGTATTTTTTCTTTATAAAACTAATTGATATTATTTTTTATTCTGGATTTGGAAAACTTAGAACTACACTGATGCTCTCAAAATTTCCATCATTTTTTTTATCATATTCAAAAGCATAAGAATAATCGTTTGTCCAAGCTGTATAACTCAATTGAATCTTATTCATTTTTGAACGAGTCATTTTGATGTATTTTGTCTCACCAGGATAGTTATTATCGTAGATTTCAAGATAAAATTGATTGGCATCTGTAGAGCTTTGAATTAAACGTATGATGTTTACTGCATGCCCGTTATATATAATTGTTACTATTGGATTACCATCTGCTAAGTTTGTTTTTAAGCTTTCAAATGCTTTATCTGGCTCAGAACTGAAGCTAATTCTATCATCGTCAACCTGTAATACAAATAGACGATAAATTGCTTTAATTATTTGATATTCATCATTTGTTGCATTTTCTTTAAATAATTCGCTATTTTCTTGAAATTGTGCTCCTTGTATTTTACTATAACCATCACCATCTTTTTCTGTTATTTGAAATGATGCACCGATTTTTTCTAGATCATCATAGTATTCTTTTTTTATCATTAAGGTATCATCTTCTACACGATTTCTATAATCTGCTGGTGGACCATACAATGCATAGTGTAACCCTGGGGTTGTCACTTCAAAATTATATAAGCTTTGATATGTTTCAAAATAGGTTTCTGTTAAATCATAGGCTTCGGCTGGTTCAAATCGCTTAAATATGGTATGTTTATGTACATAAGGTAAAGATACTGGTAAGGTTTTACGATAGTAAAGATTTGCAAATGTTGCCATGCCATAGCAGTGGCCCTCATCTGACAATTCACTAGAATAGTTAGGAAAAGGAAAACCATCTCTGGTTACAATAAATCCACTATCCGCCATTACCATACTATCGGTTGTTCCATCTTCGTCGGTATCTACTAAATTATAGTTAATTTCTGTACCAATAATTGAATAAATCTCATCCAACGTATTGGCACTTGAAGCATTGTAATAGCCACATCCAGTTGCACTTGCTATATTTGATAAAATACTAGTATTTTGTGCCTCTCCTAATCCTATCATACATATTTTTACATCTTTTTCTTGAGCACTTTCAATTAGTTCTTCTTGGATAGAGTCTAACTTTCCTGTGGTGTCTTCGCCATCAGTAAATAATAAAATATAATGATTTTGGCTATCTTTGGAAAATTTGTTAATTGCATTTTGTAAAGCACTTACAATATTTGTACCACTTGCCCATGTATGCCAAGTACTTTTCATACTAGAAACAGCTTCTTTTGCTTTAGAGGTATCTTCTGTAAAACCTTGTAATTCCCGATAAGAGCCCGAAAATTCAGCAATACTATAATGATAGCCCGACCCTAACATGTCTATTAACTGATTAGTTAAAGTAAGTCTTTTAAATTGCGTATCATTTCCTACTGCACCGACAGCATTTTTTTCTCCGGCTTCGATCATTTGCTCATCACTATATAACGATACGGAGTTATCAATTACAAATAGTAATTCTGTTACATTATCTGTATCCACTAATGTATTATCACCAATAATATATTTAGAAAAATGTGTTAAAGTTGCAGTTAGTTCATGATTTTCTAGGTTAATAGTTGTAGGAATTTCTTCTAATTTTTTTGTTTCTTCATTAAAATGATATAATTTCAAATCTTCCTCTTGTAAGTTTTTTGTTAATACTTCTTCGGTATCATATTTTATTGTTACGGTAGCCTGTTTTAAATTTCCTTTTGTATAGAAATTATACATTGTATCTAGTATACCACTTTTATTTTGAAATCTTGTGTCAGAGAAGGTATCAACAACCGTGCTAGCAATATTTCCTGTTCCTTCGATAGTTAGGGTTACATTATTTTCTTCTAATTGATAAGATATTTTTCTTTCGCCATCTTTTATTCCATCATTTAAGGAATCAGCATTTAATGGATCGAATCCTAAAGTTAATTCGTCACCATCGTTTAAACCATCTTGATCAGAATCACTGTTTAAAGGATCTGTTTTGCTCGTTTCTATTTCATAAATATCTAATAATCCATCTAAATCTGTATCTGCAGAGTATTTATTAGTACCATAACTTTCTTCTATAGTATCTGTTAATCCATCGTTATCAATATCTTCTGGAGTTTCTTCTACAACACCAGCCAAAGCTTCTTTTTCTATTTCGATGACAGTTACTTCTTTTGAAATAGATTTTCCACTTGGAGCAGTTGCTTTGATGGTATATTTTCCTATCGTTTCTGGCAATGTCCATTTTACTTCTGTTTGATTTACTTCGATTTCTCCACCATCTACTTCAAAAGCAATATTCGTGATTTTTTGTTTTTCTTTGTCATATGCTAGAACTTTTAAATCTAGTGTTCCACCTTCTGAATACATGATATCTGTATCGCTGTTTTCATCCCAACTTATAGAAGTAAAATCATAAAATGTTTGAAACAATATATATGAGATAAAGCAAATTATAATGATTCCTAAAACAATCCCCACACTTTTTTTATGTTTGGTTACCCATGGTAATCCATTCATTTTTATCTTTGCAATGAAAAGAGAGAATCGACTTTCTTTTCCTAATTGTTTAGTATTTGTGTTTTGGCTTGTCAATTCTGAATCTATTAAATCGCTTTCTTTGATAATTCGTGTTCCACATTTTCCACAAAAAATTTCGTTTCCTTGGAGTTCTTTTCCACAATTTCGACAAAACATATTTTAGCCTCCTTCGTTTTTATTTTCTATTTTTCTTCGACAATAGCTACAAATAGCAAATTTTTCGGAAACAAGATTATCTGATCCACAGTAAGGGCATTTTACATAGTTTGTATTCTGGGCTTTTTCTCTTTTTTCTTTCATAATGAGATCGTTTTTTTCACTAATTTTTCGATTTGATTGTTCTTCTTTTTGAATATATTTTTTTAATGTTATTGTTGTCTTTGTAGCAATGAGATTAAATACTACTGAGACAATTAGAAAAATAATACCTAGATAAAGTAAAAGTTTTCCGTACTCAATGATCTTGGTTGTATATAGGGTACTTTTAGTTATTTCTAAGAAATATGGAATACTATTTTTCTCGATGTTAAATGCATTGCTGAACCAGTCTATTCCTTTAGGAAATAGAAGTATAAATCCTAATCCGACTAGAATAATAGATGTCCACTTTTTGTTATGAGGGGTTATTACAAAAAATCTTAATATTAAAAGTAGAATTCCTAGAACTGGTAAGAAATAGAGTGTTATTAGTACAATTGGCATACTAGAAAGTATTTTGCATATATTTTTTATTCTCATTTTCTTCTCTTTTCTCGAAAAAAAGATAGTTTATCACTATCCGAAGTAATCAAGAATTCCTCCAAGTTCATCTGTAATTGGTGAAAGCATAAACTCTATATAAACGTAATATACTGAGGTTAGTAAAATGGATAAACATACAAGATTGAAATAATATTTTACATTTCCTTCTAATGCTACCTCATCATTCATTGTTTCATAAATCATTAATAATGAGTATACTCCACCCATCACTGTTACAACCATTCCTAAAGGAGTCCAAATCAAATTTAATATTGGGGCAAGAATTAATGCCGAAATATATAAGGGAACTATTCCCATAGCGGCAATTCCTAACATTCTTCCAAAATTTGGTTGCTTTTTGATAATAAGACTACCAATATAATAGACGAATGCGATTGCTACAATAATTCCTAAAAATAATAATAAATTTTGGCCAATTACTTTTATATATTCAATGTCTTTTAGGTTATCCCATACCCATGTTGTTGTGCTTTTTCCAGAAAAGAAATTGTAATCTACTACTCTTACCGAATTCAACATTGTTTGAATTAAGGAAGCGATCGTGGCAATTAATGTGACGATGATCGCTAAAACTGCAGAATTTTTTATATTATTGAATTTTGGCAATTCTTCTTTCATTGCTGTAAAAGGTTTTTTTATTACTTTAAACATACTTACAAACGCATTTGTGGTACTAGTATGTTGCGTTGCGCCTATGCTTCCAGTATCAGGTACAGTTACTGTAGGTGTTGTTTGATGTTGCTCTACTACAGCCTCTGTGTTAGGCACACCTGTTTGATGTTGCACTGTATTTTGTACTTTACTTTGCATACCAGTTGGTTCTACAGGTGCTGTCGAGTTGAAAACATTCTCGTTATTGTTTATAACTGGATTTGTGTTTTCTATTGGTTTTCCACATTTTATACAGAAATTTGAGCCATCAATATTTTGAGCTCCACAATTTGGACAAATCATAAACTACTTACCTCCATTTTTATCGTTAATATCTTTTATTGTGCTTGTAATGACATTGCTATCTATTACAGAATTTAATAAGTCAGCACCAAAACTTTGAATTCCAACACCTGTATTGTTTGCTCCAGCAATTCTAGAATTTCTTAGGCCTGTTCTTTTCATTTTATATTGGTCTACTTTTCTTAAATTTGTTACAGAAGTTTTGGTGTCTTTTTCATGCTCGTGACGTGCATTTACATTCCGATATTTTCCGTACATTACGAAAAAGAAGATTACTCCAAGTGTTAAAAATAAATAATTATAATCAAAGTCTACAAACAACATTAGAAAAACTCCTAATATTTCGACTAATAAGGATATGCCAATAAGCTTTGGCATATGAATAGGGACACTGCCCATTGTTTCTTTAGTTCTCGCATTTACAGCAACATAATGAAGTACTTTTTTATTTCTGCTTACTTGTTGATAACTATATAGCCATACTGGTAAATAAGCTGATGCCCATTGTCTACCTTTGACGCTTAAATTTTGTTGTTGCCACGCTACTCCACGATTATATTGTTTTAGAGAGTCATTCGCGGCAAATCTAGCGATATCTTTTGCTTGTGTTTCGACTAACTTAGAAAGTTCCTCTGTGTTTGTATCTCTTTTTTCTGAGGTATATCCTTTTAGATAGTTTGCATTAAATTTTACACAATTTTCTGTATCAAAAGGCATAATTGCATTAATGACATTGTTTGTTTTTTCTGCAGATGCTTTATTTAAGCGGTCTTTACTTGACTCAACAGTTAAGTCATCTATTGCTACATCAAATTCTCTTTCTACGTAATATACATCGGCATCATAATATGTTTGGGTGGTATTTCCTGAACGTCTTGTATAACTTCTAATTAATCGTTCTCCTTCTCCGGATAAATAAGCATGAGCATTGATATCTACCATCATATAAGGAAAATAAACACCCATAATATTTTCGGTAGTAAATTCTTCTTTAAATTTAGGATGAGCAAAGAATTTTCTTTTCTTTACAAAGGACTCAATTTGTGTTCTTGCTTCCTCTTTTGATATTTTAAATGGCAAGACTGCATCAGGAATTGCACCATTTGGAATTTGTTCATTAATGGACAATGTATTCCGGCACCAGTGACATCTTGCTTGAGTCGCAGAAGCAGTATCAATTACTACTTCTGCTCCACAGCTACTACATTTTAATGTCATGATGTCTTTTGCGTCTTCCACAATATTTTGAGCTCCTGAACCTATTACTTCTCCTTGTAGTTTTGAAATGTCAGTTTCTAATCCTGCTACTTGTTCTGGATTAAATTCATGACGACAAAAATTACAACGAAGTTTTCCAGTTTTTACATTTAACGAAATATCTGTCGCTCCACATTTTGGACATTTGTTTTGTCCATCTTTTGCTCCATCATCAGTTTTGACAATTTTTACATCATTCGTTTGCATAAATTAGATTCCTAAAAGTTGTTTTTTCTTAGCATTAAAATCTTCTTCTGTAATAACTCCAGCATCTAATAAACTTTTTAGTTTTGTCAATTCTTGATATGGATCCGTAGCACTAGCGCTAGTACCTGCTGTTGGCTCTGTGCTAGTCGCTGGTTGTGGTGCGACCGGTTGAGCCGGAGTTTGATCGACTGGAGCTGGTTGCACTGGAGTTTGTGCTGGTGCAGGTGTACCAGCAGTCATAAATGGATTAGGTGTGTTAGTATTTGGTTGAGCCACTCCTCCCATCATTCCACCGGCAGCATTCATGCCCATTCCCATGAAGGCCATAGCAGCACCGCCACCATTTGGATTTTCTCCAGCTGCCTCTACACCACGTGCCACAGCTTGTTGCATAAAGGCATTGCCTCTAGCACCAGACAATGCATCGGCTTTTTTGACATCGCTTAGTAATTTTTTAGTATCTTCGTCATATTCAATAGCTAGAATTGCAGTTTTTACAATTTCTAGTCCACGAGAACTTTTCCATTGATATGCATCTTCTACGGCTTTACTCATAGCTTGGGCAAAACCAATTTGGTCTCCTTGAATATTCGAAATTCTATTTCCTTTACTTGGATCATTTGTGTAATTTGAGAAAGCTGCACTAAGAGTACTTACAACTTCATTAAAGAGTTGGGTTGCCGCATCATTATCCATATCTGCAAAGTCAAAGACTGGAGCATTTGCACCTAAGTAATTGGCCGGCACAAAGTTTTTTAGGAATAATAATGGGTCTACAATCTTCAAGGTATATGTTCCTCGTGTGACTGCTCCTACTTGAGTATTTAGGAATGCATCATTCCAATATATTTCTGATTGAGTTCCGAATTTGTTGTTTGGAATTTCTTTTAAGTTTACATAAAATGCTAGTTGTTGTGAGCCTGGTTGTCCACCAAATTTAAAACGTTCCCACGATGTTTTAATTGTAGATGAAATAATTCCATCACCAGCAAAGAAAGACTTAGAATTCGGATCATCGGATCTAAATTCAAATCCTCCTGGTTCAGTGATTAATCCTGTAATTTGTCCGTCTTGAACAGTAATAAGTGCACATCCTTCTGGGACGATTATTTTACTACCATTCGTGATAATGTTTTCAGATCCTTGGGTGTTTGAACCACGACCTGCATTAGTTCCTTGTGGTTCTGCTTGAAATACTGCTGCAGTTGCAGGAACGCCAGATTTAGGTCCGTAAAAATCCTTCCATTGGTCTGCAAATGTGCCTCCTATGGCACCTGAAAAAGCTTTAATAAAGCCCATATAAACTACCTTACCTTTCTTTTTGAGAATATATTCTCCTTTATTTTTTTCATTATAACATTATTTAATTTAAATAAACAAGTTCTTTAAGCAAAAGGGTCTTTTTTTGCATTTTGTTGTCACTTATTGTTGATGATTTTTCATTATGATTCTTCATATATTTTAGTTACTGTTCCTGTTCCTACTGTTCTATTTCCCTCTTTTATAGAAAATTCTGTACCTACTGTTATTACCACATTGTTTTTTAGTGTTACTGTAAATGAAACAGTATCGCCAGGAGAAGCCATATGTATTTCTTCTGGCAGTGTGATTGTCCCGCTTGTTTTGGCAGAGCCAAAGTAAAAATCTACTTTATAATTTGTAAAGAACGGTTGACTTCTTCCTCCTTCTTCCTCTGTCAGAATATAAACCTCAGCATCAAATTTTGTCACTGCTGTAATTGAGTTAGGTTTAGCAAGAACTTGCCCTTCCTTTACTTGATCTTGTGTAATATTCTTTAATGTGATATTAGCATTTTCTCCAACGGTTGCTTTTTCTCTTTCTTCTCCAGATACTTCAATTTTTGTGACTTCTACAGTTATTATTTCGTCTGTTATTCCTATTATCTGTACGTTATCTCCTACTTTTACTTCACCTTGTGTAATTTGACCTATAACAACAGTATCAACTCCGGTGCTATTTACTACTTCTTCTATATTATATAAGAATTCGTAATTTTCATCTGTAGGGTCTACTTTTTCATTTTCATTTATAAAGTAAAATACAACTACTAGTATTGCTATAAAGATACCGATCATTAATAAAATCACAAGATTTTTTTTGTTGGATGATCCATTTGAGTTGGGCGGTTTATAACTATTTTTGTTCTGGAATTGTAATTGCTCTAGTTGTTGATAATTTGCTTGTTGTTCATGAGAAAGTGGTTGCCCCGTTATGGGATCAAAATTATAATTACTATTTTGATTCACTTTATTTGTCTCCTTTTGGCTCAATTATTTTATTTAAAGTCTGTGGAACACATTCTTTTTTCTTATTATCCATAGTAACGCGATGGTTAAAACAAGAAAAATACTTAATGCAATCCAGTTTACGGTACTTCCTGTCTGTGGATTTTCTACTTCACCTTCTCCTAATGAAGAATTATCTCCCTCTGAATTACCTTCTTCTGGATTATCTGGTACTGTAGTATCACAGCTTGTTTTTAATTCTGCTCTAATATACCCATTTTCTTCGCTATAACAAACATCGTATCCGTCTGGTTTGTCATCAATTTTTGAGATTTTATTTTTTAATCTGATAACCCCATCATAGAAATTAAACTTTGTTTCGTCTGCGACATCAATTTTTCCACCTTGGATATTAAAGTTTGGTATTTGATTTACGGTTCCATCATCTTTCCCGATATTAAATGTTGCTGTTGCAGTATCTGTTTTTCCACTTATATTTGAAGCATTAGGAGCATTAAAAGTTCCACCATATAAATTGATTGTTACTACTCCGTTACCGCTTAAAGAGAATACATTTATATCTTCTGTTGTTGTATAATTACCGTCATAAATAGTTATTTCAGTATTATGTGTAGTAGCAAGAGCTGTTTCTATAAGATTTGCTGTTGTATTAAATGTGGCATTATTAATCGTTATTTTTGTTGTACCAGAACACGTGAAATTTGTGCTAATACAATTGGATATTATGCCATGAACCCCTTTAAAATTTCCGTTATTAATTTCTAATGTACTTCCTGCATTTAAATTTATTACAGAACCAATTGTAAAATCCTGTGTTTCAAAAGTACCATCATTGATTGTCATTACACCATCATTTCGAATTAGAGTTGAACCATCTGTATTTTTGTATGTTCCACCATTGATTGTCATTTTTCCTGAATTCATAATAATTTGATAATTCAATTCTATTATACAATTTTCTAAAGTCACCGTTCCAGTTGCACTATTTTCTACTGCATTCGTGGCACTAGAAGACTGTAATGTTACGTTATTTAGTGTTGCTATGCCTTCATTATTTAGCAAACGTTTTGCTTGATTAGACAATTTTGTTTTTACATTACGAAGCGTCAAAGTTGCATTTTCTTCGTTTGTTATGACATTATTCGATAAGACGGATTTATAATCTGCCTTTAATATTCCATTATAAATCTCTAATTCTGATGAATTCGTTATTTTTCCTATACTAAACGTAAAATTGTTTAAATCTATAGATACTTTCTTTTCGATATCTATATCACTTTCATATTCTTCTTCGCTAGAGGCACCATAAGAATAGTCATTTTGTAAAACGATAGGATTACCAGAAGTATTTGCTTCATCGACAGCTTCTAAAAAATCTTCAAATTCTTTCTCACCTACCTTCAATGATGCTGCATTTACACTTGTTGTAATAAACAATAAGCTTATAGCAAAAATTAGCTTTAACCCCCATTTGTTTAAAACTCTTTCCATTTCACTCCTCCTATTGAATAGAACTAGCATTATTTTTACACCTTTACTCTAAACTCACTTCTATTCTTGTATCATTATAACATTTTATTTTGTTCAGTTGTATCACTTTTACATTATTTTGTTGCTGTTTGTCGGTTTTGTTTTTTAAAGTTTTTTTCTCATTTTTTTTATTAAACAAAAAAAGAACTTTATCAAGTTCCTTTTATGGCTTTTTTTCGATTATTTTATTTGCTTTTATGGTGTTTATTCGTTCATTTTTCCTAAATCTGTCAAAATAGAGTATAATTTTTCTTCATCCCATATTTCGATACCAAGATTACGAGCTTTATCTGCTTTACTTCCAGGTTTGTCGCCAACAATCACTACATCTGTTTTCGAAGAAACGCTGCTACTAGGGTGTCCACCATAACTTTCGATAATTCCTTCAATTTCATCCCGACCCATAAAGGAAATGGTTCCGGTTATGACAAATCGTTTGTTGGTGATTAAGTTATTCTCTTTTTGTTCTTCTCCAAGATAGGTCATATTAAGTCCTAACTCTTTTAATTTGTCGATAAGTGCTTGGTTATCCACATCGGCAAAGTAGTTAGCAATGTTCCCAGCAAGAATTGGGCCGATATCCCGAATGGTTTCTAATTCTTCTTTGGTTTTAGATGCAAGATTTTCCATCGTTTTAAAGGTACGTGCTAGTAACAATGCTGTTTTGTCACCAATTCCACCTATTCCTAAACCAAATAGTAATCTTTCTAAACTATTTTGTTTGCTGTCTTCAATGGCATTTAGTAAGTTTTCTACACTTTTATGGCCATATCCTTCTAGTGAAACTAAATCTTCTTTGTGTTCATCTAAGTGATAAATATCAGGAATGGTTTTAATGAACCCTAAATTAAAGAAGTCTTCCATAATTCTTTCGCCTAATCCATCAATGTTCATAGCATGACGCGAAACAAAGTGGATAAGTCCTTCAATGTGTCTGGCTGGACAATTTTGATTTAAACAATAGTGGTCTACTTGGCCTGGCTTTTTTTCTAATGGAGTGTCACAGATAGGACAATTGGTAATCATCACAAAATCAGTTTCATTACCTGTCCTTCTCTCCACTTTGGCTTCCACCACTTCTGGAATAACATCTCCAGCTTTTCTAATAGATACTGTATCGCCAATTTTTAAACCTTTTTCTATAATATAATCTTCATTATGTAAAGTTGCTCTTTGAACAGTCGAACCCATTACTATTACTGGATCTAGTACTGCATTTGGAGTAATTCTTCCGGTTCTTCCAACAGTAAAGATAATGTCTTTTAATTTTGTTAATACTTCCTCTGCTGGAAATTTATAAGCAATGGCCCATCTTGGATATTTTGACGTAAATCCTAAGTTTTTTTGCATAGAAAGATCGTTTACTTTAATGACGACTCCATCGATATCATAAGATAGTTTTGGTCTTTTTTCTGCATATTCATGAATAAAACTCATCACTTCATCAATGTTTTTACATAGACGGTTTGCAGGATTGGTCTTAAATCCTAGACTTTTCATATATTCTAGTGCTTCCCAGTGGGTCAATATACCGTAATCTTCTGGATTTGGTAGATGGTAAATCCAAGTGTTTAAGTTCCTTTTGGCTGCAATTTTAGAGTCTAATTGTCGTACACTTCCAGCTGCTGCATTTCGACAATTTTGTAAAAGCGGTAATCCTAATTCTTCACGTTCTTGGTTTAGTTTGGCTAGAGTTTCTCTTGGCATATAAATCTCGCCACGAACTTCAATGGTAACATCTTTTTTTAATTTCATAGGAACCGTTTTGATAGTTCTTACGTTATGCGTAATATCTTCGCCAACCACCCCATTTCCTCTAGTTGCGCCAGTTATAAACACCCCATTATCGTAATGAAGTGAAACGCTTAAGCCATCAATTTTTAGTTCACAAACATATTCAGGATTGAAACCAGATTTTCTAATACGTTCATCAAAAGCTATTATTTCTTCTTCATTAAATACATCTGGTAGGGATAGCATTGGAATTTGGTGTTTTATTTTTTTAAATTTATCTATCACCATACCACCCACTCTTTTGGTAGGAGAGTTCGGATCGGCATATTCTGGATACTTTTCTTCTAAGGTTTCTAATTCTCTTAAATAACTATCAAATTCTTGGTCTGTAATTGTTGGATTATCTAGCACATAATAATTGTAATTTGCTTCTTCTAAAATGTTTGCTAGTTCTTCCATTCTTTGTTTTATTTCTTCCATGAAATCACTCCCATAATTTTTGTGGATAAACTCCTTTTTCTTTTAATTGTTCTAATTCTTTTTTGACGATTTCTAAATCACTTATGTACGTCATACCAAGCCATTGTGAGGCAGTTTTTTCGCATAAAATTTTAATTTTATTGTTTCCTAAGTTTTCTTCTAGACAGTCTGGTAGCAATGCTTCTTTTTTTATTAAATCTTCTTCTGGCATTTTGAAAAAGTTTGTAAAATATTCTTCTAGTAGCCTATAAATATCATGCTGAAAAGCAAACATATTCATAGAAACTGGGTCTTCTTTTTGGACCTTGAAAGGCTTTCTACCATCTAGTGGGGTAGCAATGAGCTCTCCATCTTTTTGTTCAATATTACTTTCGATAATTGTTTTTACTAAGTTATTCTCTAAAAATAGTACTCCTCTTTTTACTGAACCATTTTCACTCATTGTACTACCTAATGGATAGGCAATAGATGCATATGTATATGGTGAGGTATTTTTCATTAAAAATTCATACGCTTTTTTGAGTGCGTCAAAGCCATAAAAATCGTCTGCATTGATTACTGCGAACGGTCCATCTACATAGGGTTTTGTACAAAGAATGGCTTGAACTGTTCCCCAAGGTTTTTCTCGTTTTTTTATGTCAAAGTCACTAGGAATATCTTCTGGGCGTTGAAACGCATATTCAACTTTGATTTGTTTTTTTAGGCGACTACCTATAGTACTTTCAAAAAGATTTAAATTTTCTTCTTTAATGACAAATACTACTTTTGTAAACCCTGCTTTTTTGGCATCATAAACAGAATAATCAATGATAAAGTTTTTTTCTTCATCCACTGGTGTTATTTGTTTTAACCCTCCAAAGCGACTACCCATTCCGGCAGCCATGACTACTAACGTACATTCTTTCATACTTTCCTCCATCTACCTTTTTCTATTTTTTATTTTACACTTTTTTAATGCTTTTATGATTTTTCATTAGTTTTCTAATTCCATATTGTTTTGAAAACGCGATTGTTACAAGGGAAGCATCTACTCCAACGACAACTCCTCGACCATAAATAGTATGCATTACGACATCGCCTACATTATATGACACGTCTTCTTCGCTATACATGCTTTCTTTATTAAATGTTTTTTCGCTTTGCATTTCATTATTGTCGCTTTCTAGTAGGTCTGAGTCAATTTCTTTAATAAAACGACTCATTGGATTTCTGTTTGTTCTTCCATACATTATTCTGGAACGTGCACAAGTTAAATATAGTTTTTCTTCTGCTCTTGTAATTCCAACGTAGCAAAGTCTTCTTTCTTCTTCTAATCCACCTTCTTCGGTAAAACTATTTTGATGAGGAAATATTCCTTCTTCCATACCGACTAAGAACACTATGGGAAACTCTAATCCTTTCGCACTATGAAGGGTCATAAGGGTTACAACATCATCGTCATTTTTATGTTCGGAAATATCCGCGATCAAACTTATTTCTTCTAAGAAATCTCCTAAGTCTACACTTCCTGTTGTATCTTCATAAGTCGCTGTGATACTTTTGAATTCCATTAAGTTATCTAGACGAAGTTCGCTTTCTAAAGATGGATCTGTTTCTAATTCTTTTTTCATTCCCGATTTTTCTAGAACACAGTCAACAAGTTCGGTTAATGATAGAGATTCGCTTTCTTTTTTGATATCTAGAATTAGGTTTTTAAATTCTAGTTCTTTCCCACTTGTAATTGCATCAAACATGCTTTTGTTTTCTTCTATAGATTTTTGTTCTAGTTTGTTTACTGACGTTGGTCCGATTCCTCTTTTTGGTACGTTTATTACTCTTCTTAAGGAAATATCATCGTTTTGATTTAGAATTAATCTTAGGTAACATATTAAGTCTTTAATTTCTTTTCTAGAATAGAAATAGTAACTTCCTACCACTTTGTATGGAATATTTGCTTTTAAAAATTGTTCTTCTATGACACGAGATTGGGCATTTGTTCTATAGAAGATTGCAATATTTCTTTTTTTATATCCTTGTTCTAATAGTTTTTTTATTTCTTCTATTACTAGTGAGATTTCGTGTTTTTCGTCATAACCAACCATGAACTTTGTTTTTACACCGTCGCCATGATGACTTCTCAAGTTTTTTTCTTTTCGTTCTTTGTTATTTTTAATGACACTATTGGCGGCATCCAAAATCATTTTGGTACTACGATAATTATCTTCTAGAGGAATTACCACTGTGTTTGGATAGTCTCTTTCAAAATTTAAAATATTTTTGTAATTCGCTCCTCTAAATTGATAGATGGATTGGTCAGGGTCGCCGACGACAAATAGGTTCTGATATTTTTTAGATAATAGTTTTACTAGCTTATATTGTACTTCGTTGGTATCTTGATATTCGTCAATTAGGATATATTGATATTTGTTTTGATAGAATTCTAGAATGTCTGGATGATTTTGAAATAACAATACAGGAATTCTTAATAAGTCATCAAAATCTACAGAGTTATTCTTTTTTAGTTTTATATTGTATTCTTTGTATATTTCATAAGCAATTTTTTCCATTTCGCTTTGAAAGAATTTTTCTACTTCCGCGTCAGTAAGCATTTCATTTTTTATAAAACTAATGCGATTTTTAATGTAAGATGGAGAGACTTCTTTTGTATCATAGCCTTTTTCTTTTAGAATTTTTTTGACTAGGCTAGTTACATCATCACTATCTAAAATAGTAAAGTTTGAAGTCATACCTAAGGTATTTACATTCTCTCTGATTACTCTAAGTCCAAAGGAATGAAATGTTCCGACAAATGCTTTGTTGTCTTTCGCTAGAGTCTCTAATCTATCTCGCATTTCTTTCGCAGCTTTGTTTGTAAATGTAATTGCTAGTATTTGATAAGATGGCACACCACTCTCTATTAAGTTTGCTATTCTCGTTGTTAATACCTTTGTTTTTCCAGAACCCGCTCCTGCGATGACTAAACACGGTCCTTCTTGATGCAATACCGCTTTCTTTTGTAATTCGTTTAAGTTTGTTAAATAATCCATGTTAATCACTACTCCATAAACATTATACCAAGGATTGTTTGAAATAGGAATAAATACCTGTTTAATTTCTTGTAACAATTTTGTTACATTTTCATTCTTTCTATTGTTTTTTGTGTAGCTTCTTGTTATAATGCGAACGAACACTTAATAAGTTGGGTGGTGCCGATCTTCTTTGTGAAGGGAGGCGATAATATGAGAAAGAAAGATTTATTAATCACTTCTTTAATTATTATCATTTTCCTTTTATTATTATTGCTTTTTATAGCTTTAATATAAAAGAAATCCACCTAACTCAGCAATGATTTAGGTGGAAACCAAAAAATTCTTTTGGCAACACTCAACATGCGAAATTAAGTGTTCCTTTTTTATTTTATGAAGTCTCCTTCATTCATATACATAATAGCACAATTATCCTCTTTTTACAATTCCCTTATATTCAATTTCTTGTAACAATTTTGTTACATTTTCATTCTTTCTATTGTTTTTTGTGTAGCTTCTTGTTATAATGCGAACGAACACTTAATAAG
>ERZ1643251.2877-NODE-2877-length-16774-cov-6.933070_pt1 | contig 16774 bp, 12 predicted proteins | sample MGYA00579261_ERZ1643251 | MGnify/ENA primary metagenome ERZ1643251 (study PRJEB29033, sample SAMEA4952267) | chicken gut metagenome | biome: Broiler Chicken; feature: Gastrointestinal Tract; material: Caecum | place: Ireland | collected 2018 | study: Broiler...
CACACAGGGGCAGACGCTGGGACCGAACTCGATCTTCATCTGCTCCAGAATCTTAAAGTAGTCGGCATTTTCCAGGTCGGTCTTGGTGACAAAGATCATCCGCGCCTTGTTGTGCTTGCAGGCCAGGCGATAGGCTTTCTCGGCACCGACACTGACACCCGAACGCCCCGAAACACAGATCAGCACGCTTTCCGCAGCCATGACGCCCTCGGCCGCGCCGGTTTCAAAGTCAAAAAGACCCGGTACGTCGATCAGGTTGTACTTGATGCCCTGGTACTCCACCGGGACCACGCTGGAATTCAGCGACGCTTTGCGGCGCACTTCCTCGGGGTCAAAGTCACTGGCGGTGGTGCCGTCCTCCACACGGCCCATGCGCTCGGTCGCGCCGCTCAGGTACAGCAGCGCTTCGGTCAGCGTCGTTTTGCCGCACCCGGCATGACCGGCCACCAGAATGTTGCGGATGTCTTTGCTTGCATAGTCCATGAATCGTCAAACCTCTTTTCGCGCCGGGGCTTTCACGCGCGCCCTGCGGCGTAGATTACTGGTGAATTTGAACATTTCTCACCGATTGATACTACTTTACCACACATTTGTGGAATTTTAAACAGTTTTTTCGGAATTTCTGGAAATATTTTTAGTTAAGTGTCAAATCTCACGCTAAAATCGGCCGCGACGGTGTGCAGGCACCGCCGTGGGGGCCTGTTCCCCCCTTTTGAAGAACCATCAGGGCCGGGCCAGGCGCAGGACCGCCACCGTGATGTCGTCCTGCTTTTCCCCCGCCCGGCGCACGGCGGCGTCGGCAATGGTCTGGGCCGCCTGCTGGGGGGTATGCCCCAGCCTGGCACAGAGCTGCAGCTGTTCCATCAGCCACTGGCTGCCGTCCGTCAGCACGCCGTCACTGACCAGCACCGCCCAATCCCCCGCATCCAGGGCAAAGGTGGTGGACCGGCCCACCAGACTGTCCAGCACGCCCATGGGCAGGCTGGCGCCTTCCAGCATGCGGGGCACCCCGTCCCGCACCAGGAAACTGGGCGCCGCTCCGGCTTTGAACAGTCCGGCCCGGCCGGTGTACAGATCCACGGTCAGCAGGTCCAGCGTGGCGCCGGATTCCTGCTCGGCCCCTTTCAGACCCAGGGCCACATTCACCAGACGGGCGGCGCTTTCCGCCGCAAAACCCGCCCGCAGCAGCTGGCTGGTCAGCCGGGCGGCCATCTGGCCGTCCACCGCCGCCGGCCGTCCGGTGCCCATGCCGTCGCAGAGCAGCATCTGGGCCCGGCCGCTGGTATCACAGAATTGTTCCAACGCGTCGCCGCTCACCGTCTGACCCTTGGCGGGGCGCGCGGCAGCGCCGAATTCCGCCCGGAAGACCGGACGCTCGCCAAAGCTCAGCATCGTGACGGTGCGGCAATGGGTGACCTCGGGAAGATCCAGGTCACGGCGGCAGATGCGGCTCACCTCCCCGGTCAGCCCCGTGACCTCCTCCTCGGTAAAGCGGGTGCGGGCAATGGTCACCGAAACGTTCAGCCGGCCCGCCAGATCCGACGTCACACTGCATTCCAGGGCATCCAGCCCCAGGTCGGCAAAGAGCTGGGCCACCTTGCTTTCCCGCCGGGGGTCGGGCAGTCCCGCCTGCCCCAGCCGCCCCGCCAGCTGGGCCAGCGCCCCCGCCAGGGCGCTGTACTGTTCGGTCAGGGCGGTGCGCAGCATCGTGGCCCGGGCCCGGGTCTGGCGGCGGCTGCGCCACAGCCGGTAGCCGTGGTTGGCCGCCGTGCACAGATCGCTGGGATGAATGCACACCGAGAGCTGTCCCGGCAGGTCCTCCACCTCCACATGGCCGGCGCTCTCCAGGGTGGGTTTCAGTTGGTACAGGCCATCCATGGCCGTGGCGTAGCCCCGCACCCAGCAGCGGTTGCGCCGGGTACAGGTCTGGCAGGTGGTGCGGGCGATGTGCTCCACCACAAAGTCGAAGTTTTCCCCCTTGGGCGGCATCTGCCGGGCGCAGACGGCGTTGACGGTATCGGCGATATCGCTCAGGGTATCGGCCACACCGGACAGGCGGCGGGCGGCCCCGCTGAGGCCCTGGGTCTGGGCCGGGGGCGCGGGTGCCGGAAAGACCACCCGCAGCCATTCGCCGGGCAGGGCCACCGCCACACAGAGCCCCACACCCCCACCGGCGGCCAGCGGCAGGACCCCGGCGGCGTCTGGGGCCGCCAGGGCGCCCACCGTACACCCCGCCAGAAACACCCCCGCACAGCGCCACCGCTCCCCCGGAAACAGGCAGGCAGCGCCCAGGCTGCCCAAGGCCACGGCCAGCGCCGCGTAGCACAGGGAGGGACTGGCCGCCGTGAGGGCTGCCGCCAGCGCGATGCTGAGCACCGCCGTCTGTTCCAGTGTCCCGGCGATGGCGGCGCACAACCCGGCCGCCGCGGCCAGCGCCAGGCCCGGAGCCCAGGGCCCGGCGGCAGAGCGCTGCAGGCAGGCCACCCCCACCGCCAGCCAGAGGCAGGCCCCCCGGGGTTCCCGCAAGGGAAAATGGAGAAACGCCCATCCAAAACCCGCCGCCAGCAGCGCCGTGCAGCCCGTGGCGACGGTTTGCCCGGGGTCCAGGATGCCCCCCGCCAAAAAAATGCCCAGCAGTTGTACCGCCGCCAGGGTCAGGCAGCCGGCCAACGCCCCCACGCGGGCTTTGCCGCCGCTGAGCAGCCGGCCCGCCACAGCCGCCACCAGCGCCCCCGCCAGTTTGAGCCCCATGCCGATGGGCTGAAAAACCAGACTGCCGGCCAGCGCCCCCACGCCGGAAGCCAGCAGGTAGGCCGGCGGGCAGCCGATGACCAGTGCCAGCCCGAAGGGCGCCGCCCCGCCGTAGACCTGTCCGGCCGAAAGCACCGCCCCGGCGGCCGCCGCGGCCCCCTGCCACGCCAGCGCCGACCAACGCGCCCCCGCGGGCAGCAGCGCCTGCAGGTCCGGGATCTGGGTATGTACCTTCTCGTTTGTATTGGTAAAGACAGCCATAAGATCGGTTCCCCCTTTATGTTGTATGCCGTACGGTAGCTGCACTATACCACGGGGCAAACGGTGCTTTTTGCCGCAGGCCGGGGAAACCAAAAAACTAGTGGCAAACCGCACAAAAGCCCCCCGGCCGGACAAACCCTGCCCAAAAAACAGGCGGACCGCCGGGGGCAACGGCAAAACAACAAAAAAGGCAGGCCCTGCGCGCAAAGTTCGCGCAGGACCTGCCTTTTCAGGCAAAACCGAAGTACTGACAGATGCAATCGTAATAGGCCCGGGCCGCCGCCTGGCAGCCGTCGGTGCCGGACAGGATGTCCATATCGCCGCGGTTGGAGATGAAGCCTTCCTCGCAGAGGACCGCCGGACACCCGCAGGAGGACAGCACCGTGAAGGTGGGGTCCCACCGGATGGTGTCGTCGGTGGACTCGTAAACCAGCTTGTTGTCGTTGGCATCATAATATAAGTACCGCACGCCGTTGGCCCCCCGCAGGTCCAGCCCCATGCCGCTGAAAGCCTGGGCCACCAGCTGGCCGAAGCGGACGCTCTCGGCGTTGGTATCCAGGTAGGGCGGGGAGGCGTAACACTCGAACCCCGAGGAGGAGGGGCTGCCGTCATAGTTCAGGTGGATGGACAAAAACAGCTGCGCCCCCGCCGCTTTGGCCACGGCGCCCCGCTCGCTGGGTTTCAGGTAGGCGGTGCCGTCGGCGGTGAGCAGCGGCGCAAACCGGTCGTCGGCGGCCAGCAGGTCATAGAGGGCCCGGGCGGTGGCCAGGGTGATGGTACTCTCCTGCAGGCCGTTGGCCTCGCTGCCGCAGTCCTCCGCCCCGATGGAGGGGTTCACACCCCCGTGCCCCGGGTCGATGGCCACCACGATCCGCCCGTCCCCGGCGCTGACGGCGGCCGCCGCCTGGGTTTCCCCGCCGCCCTCGGCCTGTTCCTCGGCCAGCTGCTGGTCGGCTTCGGGCAGGGTACTCTGGTGGGCCGGGCTCTTGTACCACAGCACAAACCCCGCCGACGCCGCCAGCATCAGGGCCGCCAGCGCAAACAACACACTCCGCCCCCGGTGCCGGCGCTTTTTGCGCCGCCGCGCCCGGTGGGTGTACACCGCCCGGGGCGGTGCCGCCGGGGTGTCCGGTTCCTCGTAAAATACCACACGTCCTTTTGCCATCCGATGCTCCTTGCCCTATGGTCCGCAATCTCAATGGTTGTATTGTACCGCAAAGTTGTGTCGAAGTTGTTTCGGTCTTGTAACGATCCGGCGAAAAACGCCCGGTCCACATTTTCCAGCAAATTGTCTGTTCAAAAACGGGGAATCGCTCACTTTTTGTCGTTTTATCGTTTACTGTCGTTTCCTGTCGAACGGTTTTGAGCTTCCAAATATTGACAATATTACCAAAGTCTCGTATAATACCTACAAGAAGTTGCGGCGGGGGACAAAATTCCCCACCATATTTTGCACGATTTTGCGTAAATCGACGTCTGCCGTAACAGGAGGTTTGCTATGATTTCGACCGGGATTGTCCGCCATATTGACACGCTGGGCCGCGTGGTGCTGCCCAAGGAGCTGCGCCGTACCTTTGGCATTACCGCCGACACGCCGCTGGAAATCCTGACCGAGGGGGATGCCATTCTGCTGCGCAAATACCGCCCCGCCGACGCCTGCGCCCTGTGTGGCGAGGTGGTGCCCGGCTCGGTACAGCTGCACGGCAAGTTTGTCTGTCCCCGCTGCCGCGCCGCCCTGACCAACCCCTGAATCACACAAAATACCAAAAAGACCGCCGTCCCATAGCGGGGCGACGGTCTTTGCTTTGCGATCAATCCGGCCACTGCATGCCGCGCATGGATTCCTCGGCATTTTTGACCAGGTTCAGCAGGCTGGTGGCATGGCGGGGGTAGTCGTGGGTCAGCCGCTCGGTGGTCAGGGCCAGGGTGGCGGGGTCCACGCTGTCGCGGTTGCCGTCCTCCCCCTTCAGGGTGGCAGCCAGGTCCGCTTCGGTCAGGCGCATGGCGGCGTCGGCGCTGGCCTGCCAGCGGGCTGCCCCCACCCGGAACATCCCCGTCACGTTGCGGGGAGAGGCGTCGTGCATCTGGCGGAACACCTTGTACACCGCCAGCATCAGGTAGCGGCTGATGGCTGTGACCAGCTGTTTGTCCCCGCTTTCCTGCAGTTTGTCGTACAGGATGTCCAGCGAGTTCTCGATGAGTTTTTTGTACATGGTGGGCAGCACACTGCCCCGGTAGACGCTGCCGCTGGTGGCGGAACCGGTTTCGGGCAGATCCTCCACCCGGATGGTCTGGCCGCTGCGCTCGGCACTGCGGCCCAAAAGATAGTCGCAGCTGACGCCGTAGTAATCCGCCACCTGGACCACGAAGGCCAGGCTGCACTCCCGGATGCCTTTTTCATAATGGGAAAGCTGCGCCTGACTGATGCCCAGATCCTGCGCCGCCTGTTTTTGTGTGATGCCCCGCTCCTTGCGCAACAGCGTCAGGATGCGGTTGAACTCGATGGCCATATTCATCCTCTTCCGGGGCAGGTCCCACCGGTGCACCGCACCGGGCCGCCGGGACCGCCCGAGTAGTTTTCTACGTGTTGTATATTATATCTGCCAAAAAACAGTTTGTAAACCCGGACTTCGACAACCTCCGGTCGTTTTTTGTCAGCCGCACGCAGGTTTTTGGGTCCCGCGCCTACATTTGGGGACGGTGGAGGGCGTATAGGTATAAATATTGTGGGCAAACTAAAGTGAAACGGGGCGGCATTTTCAATTTGTAATCAAATTGTAATAATTTTCCGTTGCGGCGAAGCCCGTTTTGGGGTATGCTGGTAGCGATACCCTATAAGGAAAGTGAGAGCACACCGTGAAATATTACAAACTGCATCTGATCCGCCACGGCCTGACGGCCGGCAACCTGCAGGGGCTGTACATAGGCAGCGGCACCGATCTGCCGCTGTGCGACGAGGGCCGTGCCCAGCTGGAGGAGCTGAAGCACCGCTTCCACTACCCCGAGGTACCGCTGGTCTTCACCAGCCCCATGCTGCGGGCCACCCAGACGGCGGAGGTGCTGTTCCCCGGGGTACGGCAGATTGAGCTGCAGGACCTGCGGGAGATGGCCTTTGGCAAGTTTGAGGGCCAGCCCCTGCAGCAGCTGGTGAAGGACCCCGAGTTTGCCCAGTGGATGGACCCCACCAGCCGGGCGGTGCCCCAGGGGGCGGAGGACCGGCAGGCCTTTTTCAACCGCACGGCCGGCATGCTGATGAAGATGTTCGAGTACATGCTGCGCACCCATACCTACGAGGCAGCCTGTGTGACCCACGGCGGCGTCATCATGAACATGCTGTCCCAGCATGCCCTGCCCTTCCGCAAGCCGGAGGAGTGGATGACCGACCCGGGCGCCGGCTACAGCCTGCGGCTGGACGCCGAGATGTGGATGCGGGACCACCTGGCCGAAGCCTACGACGTGGTTCCGGCGGGGTACCTGGACGGGATGGAGCCCGAAGCCTGACAAAAGAAATTCCCCGGCAGGGAGCACCTGCCGGGGAATTTTTGCGTTTATTGGGAATCCGATGCCGCCGAGGACGCCGCATCCGACGAAGCCGCGTCGGGGGCCGGCGTGGCCTCGGGGGCGGGGGTGGCGGTGACGCCGGCCTCGTCCAGGATGGCCTGGTTGTCGGCGATGGTCTGGTTCAGCGCGTCCAGGGCCGCCTGGGCCTCATCCCGTTTGGCAATCAGGTCCTGGTTTTCGGGGTCGGCATCCAGCGCCGCCTGGGCTTCCTCCAGGGCGGTCTGGGCGTCGGGCAGCTGGGCGTTGGCATCGTCCACCGCCGCCTGGGCGTTGATGATCCGCTGTTTGGCGTCAAACTCCGCCTGGGCGGCCGCGGCGGCCTCGTCGCTGATGCCGCTCTCCAGCAGGGCCGGTTTTTCCGGCAGGGCCTGCTCGGTGCCGTCGGCGGCGGTCAGCCGCAGCCCCTGACCGTAGTAGCCGCCCCAGATGGCGATGAAGCTCTTGCCGGGGCTGACGATGAGGGTCTGGCCGTCGGCGGTGGTCAGCTGCAGCGGGCCGGTGGCGTCCTCCTTGGACCACTGGATGGGCTCCCAAGCGCCGCCGGTGAGATAGATGCCCGTCCCGCCGGTGAGGGCGTAGTCCCGGGTATAGCCGTCGTCCTTGATGCCGCTGGAGGCGTATAGCACGAAGACGTTGGTGAAGGACACCTGCTGGCCGTTGTCGGCGTCCAGCGTCGGCGAGCCGTCGGCGTTGGTCTTGACGTAGAGCCCGGTGTCGGGCTGGTAGTTCAGCTGTTCGCTGTCATCCGCCGAGAAGGTGATGGTCAGGGAGGTGCCGTTGCGGGCGGCTTCCTCCACGGCGGGGCGCTCCCCGAAGACAAAGAGCGGGGTGTTGGCGCCTTCCAGCGTGGTGCCGTAGTTGCTCAGGCCGTTGCGGATCATCTCGCCGGTGGTGTACCAGCAGTTTTCCTCCCGGTAGCCGGCGTTCTGGCGGTCCTGGTCAAAGGCGAAGGCCGCCTTGCCGATGTGGTAGCCGTCCAGATCCTGGTAGCTCAGGGTGTTGAGCAGGTTGCTGGCATAGACGTTTTTGTCAATGTGCACCGGCACCGCGTTGAGGGGCAGGGCAAACTGCAAAAACAGATCCCGCCCGGGGCCCACCGGCCCGGCCTTGCTGATGGCGTCGGCATTGGCGTACAGGGCCATCATACCGGCGGTGGTGCCTTCGCTGACGCCCTCCACCAACACGTCGGCGCCGGACAGCCCCCAGTGGGGGGTAGCGCCGGACAGCGTGCGCAGCGTGACGGCCACCGGACGGCGGTTGGTGTAGTCGGCGTCGGCCACACCGGTCAGCGGGTTGGGTACAGGGTCGGCCTGGGGGGTGGCGGTGGGCGTCGCGGTGGGGGCGGCACTCTCAGAGGAGGAAGCGCCGGATTCGCCCGCGGCGGCGCAGCCGCCCAGCAGCAGCGCCGTGACCAGCGCCGCGCTCAGGCCCAGGGCCTGGATGGTACGTTTCATACAAGGGTCCTTTCAAAAGAACCAGCGCAGCCCGCGACGGGCGGACTGCGCTGGTGTTTGGTTCGGTTTACGGGATCAACCCACCGCTTCGGGGTCCTCCTGCGGGGCCTCCTCCGGGGCGGTATCCTCGGCGACAGAGTCTTCGGTGGTGGTGTCGGCGGCCGGTTCCTCGGTGACGGTCTCGGCTTCGCCGCTGCCGGTGGCGCTGTTGGTCAGGTCATCGGTGCTCATGCCCAGGGTCTCGCCGGCCTCGGCATCGTCCTCCACATAGCTGCTCTCATAGGTCTTGGTGGTGGCACTGGACAGGTCCACGCCGTCCAGCGTGCTGTGCACGAAGTTTTCGGCATAGTCCACATCGGTGACGGCCACATAGCTCTTGCCGATGTTCACTTCCAGCGGGGTGTCGCTGCACTGGCCGTCCTCGGTCAGGTAGTACAGGCGCAGCGCTTCCAGCGGGGTGCCCTTCTGCCAGTAGATCTTTTCGCACTTGCCGCCGTAGCAGTAGTAGCCCACGCCGCCCCAGGCGTACTCCACGTACTGCAGGTCCTTGGCCTCATGGCCGGGGTAGGTGTGGATGTCGGTGTAGAGCACCAGCACGTTGGGGAAGCTGAGCACGGTGTTGTCGGCGGCTTCGTCCACGGTGTCGCGCCACTGGCCGTCGGTGTAGTTCTGCTGCATCTTGTAGGTGTTGGAAGCACTGTCATAGATGAAGCGGGTCTTGTAGGACGGGCTGTGCTCGATCTCGATATACTCGCCGTCGCTGACCACCGGGCCGTACTTGTCGCTGTAGGCGCTGTCCACGCTGTTGGTCAGGTCGCGGGTTTCGCCGGTGCGGTAATCCACGAAGTTGAAGAAGGTGGAGTTGTAGGTGCGGTCCATATCCACGCTGTTATCCTGGATATACTGGGCGATGTTTTCGGAGTTGGTGTACATCGTGTGCTCTTTTGCCAGTGTTCCGTTATTGTAAGACTGGCCGGCCCAGTTGACGCGGCCGTAGTCGCGGTAGCCATTTGCACCGTCGTTGTTGTTCAGGTTGCCGTAGCTGTAGTCGATGGCATACTGCTGCATGACGATGGACTGGCCCTCGTGGATATACAGCGCCTGCCAGGGCAGGATCAGCCGGAAGAACTGGTCACGGCCGGAGCGGACGGGACCGATTTCGCCGATGTCATTATAATCGGTAAATACCGGCATGAAGCGGGTGATGCCGCCTTCCACCTTGATTTCAAAGAGGATATCGGCCTTGGACAGCCCGCGCTGGGGGCGGGCCGCCACGATGTTGTTGACCATGACCGCGGTGATGCGCTGGTTCTTGTAGTCGGCGTCCTGGGGTTCGCCGGTGAGCACGTTGGCCTTGTAGGGTTCCAGGGACGGCTCGGGCGTGGCGGTAACTTCCGGCGCCGCAGAAGAAGAGCTGGAAATTTCATCCCCCTTCTTTTTGCAGGCCGCGAGCACAACGCAGAGCGACAGAATGGCCATGACAAGCAGTAGCTTACGTTTCATTCACAGTTCCTCACTTTTCTTATTGTTCTGCGTCCGGCGGCAGGAGACGCACGGACCGCGGATTCCCTAAACTAGTCAGTTCTTATTGTAGCCGCTTTGCCCCCGTTTGTAAAGGCAGACGACACAATTTTACAATTGCGGGCAGCGGGTCTGCTGCCAGTATTCCCCCATGCTGGCGCCGGGTTTGCCGGTGCATTCGTCGGCCAGGTAGTCCCCCAGGCCCACGGCGGCGGGGTCCCAGGCCAGGGCCTGGGCCTCGGTGGCGAACTCCACCTCGGCATACCAGAAGGCGGTGGGCAGGTCGGGGTCCACGCAGTTGACCTCCAGGGTCAGCCCGTCGGGCAGCGCGTAGCCCCGGCGTTCCTTATGAATCAGCGGCTTGCCGATGAGATTCTCCAATTTGGCGAACAGCTCGGCGTCGATCTCGGTTTCGATCTCCTCCCGGCTGAGGGTGCCCGCCCCTTTGAAGCAGAGCACCAGCGCCGTGGCCCCGCCCTGCAGGGCCTCCCGCCGGATGCGCACGGTGGGCCGCACGCTGATGTAGCCCTGGTCCATCCGGTAATCCTCGGTCAGGCGCAGGCCCCGGGGCCAGCCGGTGACCATCCATTTGCGTTCGATTTCCATCCCGTATTCCCCTGTCGTGTTTGGTGTTCTATCAGTATACCATAGTTGCCGCCCCGGCGCGATGGACAATATTGCCAGTTTTTTGTTTGGAATCGTTTTGGATTTGAGCAGTTCGCCAGTTGCATTTTGGCGGCACAGCCCGTATAATGGGAACATAACAGCAAGGGCGCTGCGAATGTGTTTTCGCAGCGCCTTTTTCTGTAAATAGAGTTTTGGTAAGGAGTAAGAAGTATGGCAGCAACCGTCATGGAACTTTACGGCAGCAAAGTCTTCAACGAGCATGAGATGCGTGAGCGTCTGCCCAGCTCTACCTACAAGAGCCTGAAGGCGACCATCGAGAAGGGCCAGCCGCTGGACCTGGAGGTCGCCAACGTGGTGGCCAGCGTCATGAAGCGCTGGGCCATTGAGCAGGGTGCCACCCATTACACCCACTGGTTCCAGCCCCTGACCGGCATCACCAGTGAAAAGCACGACGGCTTCGTCAGCCCCCAGCCCGACGGCACCGCCATCATGGAATTTTCCGGCAAGGAGCTCATCAAGGGCGAGCCGGACGCCTCCAGCTTCCCCTCCGGTGGTCTGCGCGCCACCGCCGAAGCCCGCGGCTACACCGCCTGGGACCCCACCAGCTACGCCTTCGTGAAGGATGACGTGCTGTGCATTCCCACCGCGTTCTGCTCCTACACCGGCGAGGCCCTGGACAAAAAGACCCCGCTGCTGCGCTCCATGCAGGCCATCAGCGACCAGGCCTGCAAGGTGCTGCACCTGTTCGGCAAGGATGTGCCCCGCGTGGTGACCACCGTGGGCCCCGAGCAGGAATATTTCCTCATCCGCAAGGAAGACTACGAGAAGCGGCTGGATATTGTGCTGACCGGCCGTACGCTGTTCGGCTCCGCCCCCTCCAAGGGCCAGGAGCTGGAGGAGCACTACTTCGGCACCATCCGTCCCATCGTCTCCGAGTACATGAAGGAGCTGGACGAAGAGCTGTGGAAGCTGGGCATCCCCGCCAAGACCAAGCACAACGAGGTGGCCCCCGCCCAGCATGAGCTGGCCCCCATCTACGACACCACCAACGTGGCCATCGACCACAACCTGCTGACCATGGAGATGATGAAGAAGATCGCCTCCAAGCACGGGCTGGTCTGCCTGCAGCACGAGAAGCCTTTCGAGGGCGTCAACGGCAGCGGCAAGCACAACAACTGGTCCATCTCCACCACCGACGAGAACCTGCTGGATCCCGGCGATACCCCCATGGAAAACCTGCAGTTCATGGTCTTCCTGTCTGCCGTCGTCAAGGCGGTTGACGAGTACGCCGACCTGTTGCGCACCGCCGTGGCCACCCCGGGCAACGACCACCGTCTGGGCGCCAACGAGGCGCCGCCGGCCATCATCTCGATCTTCGTGGGCGAGGAGCTGGAGGCTGTCATCGACGCCGTCTGCACCGACTCCCCCTACGCCGGTCCCGTCAAGATGAAGATGGACCTGGGCGTCGACGTTCTGCCCAAGTTCAGCAAGGACACCACCGACCGCAACCGGACTTCTCCCTTCGCCTTCACCGGCAACAAGTTTGAGTTCCGTATGCCCGGCTCGGCCGAGAACCTGTCCGATGCCAACACCATCCTGAACACCGCCGTGGCCAAGGAACTGAAAGAGTTCACCGAAGCCACTTCCGGCGCCGCCGACTTTGAATGCGCCGCGGCCGCCTGGGTGAAGAAGACCCTGAATGATCATCGCCGGGTCATCTTCAACGGCAACGGCTACAGCGAGGCCTGGGAGGCCGAAGCGGAACGCCGCGGCCTGCCCAACCGCAAGTGCACTCCCGATGCCATGATCGCCCTGAAGGAAGATAAGAACATCGCCCTGATGGAAGAGTTCGGCGTGCTGACCAAGACCGAGATGCTCAGCCGCTACGAGGTGGAGATGGAGCACTACTCCAAGATCATCAACATCGAGTCCCGCACCATGCTCAAGATCGCCAACAAGCAGCTGATCCCCGCCGCCACCGCCTACATGGGCGAGGTGGCCAACACCGCTGCCGCCAAGGCTGCCGCCGTGGAGGGCATCTCCACCAAGGCCGAGGCCAAGGTGCTGAAGGCGCTGAGCCATTACACCGATGAAATGTCCGACGCTGCCGATGAACTGAAGGAAGTCACCGACAAGGTCTGTGCCCTGGAAGACGAGAGCGCCAAAGCCCACGCCTTCCACGACGAGGTCCTGCCCGTCATGGCCCGGCTGCGTGCCGCCGCCGATGTGGCCGAGGAGCTCGTCGATGAGGAATACTGGCCCCTGCCCTGCTACAGCCGCATGCTGTTCTACACCGAGTAAGGGACCGCCCCACCAATTTACGCCATTCTCCTTTTCCTATTTCTTACACCAGCTCGAAAGGCCCGCCCGCAACAAGGTGGGCCTTTCGGGTATCTGCGGCCGACCTGGCACAAAAGGCAAAAAGGCAAAACCGATTCCCGGAGGCTTTTATGAAACGTACCGCACAGGATATTTTGAACTTTGTGGAGGATAACGACGTCAAGTTTGCCAAACTGACGTTCTGCGATATCTTCGGCAACCAGAAAAACATCTCGCTGTTTGCCAGCGAGCTGCCCCGCGCCTTTGCCCAGGGCATCAGCTTTGACGGCTCCTCCATCGCCGGCTTCATGAATGTGGAAGAGAGTGACCTGGTCCTCTGGCCGGACCCCGACACCGCCACCGTGCTGCCCTGGCGCCCCACCGAAGGGCGGGTCATCCGGATGTACTGCGACATCACCCTGCCCAACGGCAAGCCCTTTGAGGGCAACTGCCGGGGCTACCTGCAGTCGGTGGTGGGCCGGGCCAAGGCCATGGGCCTTACCTGCAACGTGGGCTGCGAGTGTGAGTTCTATCTCTTTGAGACCGATGAGAATGGCAACCCCACCCACATTCCCCTGGACAAGGGCGGGTATTTCGACATTCCGCCCCTGGACAAGGGCGAAAACATCCGCCGGGAGATCTGCTTTGCCATCGAGGAGATGGGCCTGCACCCCGAGCACAGCCACCACGAGAGCGGCCCGGGCCAGAACGAGGTCTGCTTCCTGTACACGGGGGCGCTGCGCTCCGCCGACAACCTGAACACCTTCAAGAGCACCGTCAAGGCCATTGCGGCCCGCAACGGCCTGTTTGCCAGCTTTATGCCCAAACCCCTGGCCGACCAGCCGGGCAGCGGCCTGCATGTGAACATCTCGCTGGTGCGGGACGGCAAGAACCTTTTTGAAGGGGATCTGGTGCCGGACAGTGAGGCCGGCCACTTTGTGGCGGGCATCCTGGCCCACGCCCGGGAGCTGACGGCCTTCTGCAACCCGGTGCCCAACTCCTATGCCCGGCTGGGCGCCAACGAGGCGCCCCTGTATGTGAGCTGGAGCCGCCAGAACCGCAGCCAGCTGGTGCGGCTGCCCAGCGCCAGCGGCGAATTGTGCCGGGTGGAACTGCGGGGTCCCGACCCCGCCGGCAACCCCTACCTGGTCATCGGGCTGATCCTGGCCGCCGGCCTGGACGGCATCGAGCACAAACTGCCCCTGCCCGAGGCGGTGAACCGCAACCTGTTCCACCCCAGCGCGGCGGTGGGGCTGGAAAGTCTGCCCCGCACCCTGCGCGAGGCCATTACGGTGGCGGGCCAGAGCGAATTTATCAGTGCCGAGCTGCCCCTTGCCCTGATGAACAAATACTTCCAGTATCAGACCCGGCTGTGCCATGACTTTGAGTCTGCCACCGATGTGGACGCCTGGGAACGGTCCAACGGGTTCCTGATCATTTGAATGGCGCATAAATATGCAGGAGAGGAGGGGTAGCCCATGGCCCAGGCACTGATCGTATCGGCGGGTACCAACGCCAACGAATACCTGGCCCGGCACATTGCCGAGCTGGGCTACACCCGCCCTGTCATTGTGCCCAGCGGCGGCGAGGCGCGCCGCCAGATGGACACCAAGGACTTTGAGGTGGTGGTCATCAACACGCCCCTGCCCGACGAGTTCGGCCATGAGCTGGGCACCGACGCCGTGCAAAAGACCGACGCCGGAGTCATTCTGCTGGCCAAGACCGGCACGGCGGAACAGATTTCCGGCAAGTTGCAGGACTTCGGCGTGCTGGTGCTGGGCAAACCTTTCAGTGCGCCCCAGTTCCGGCAGGCGGTGCAGATTGCCGCCAGCAACTACAAGCGGTTGGCCCTGTTGCGGGTGGAAAACCAGAAACTGCTGGACAAGATTGCCCAGCTGCGGCTGGTGGACCGTGCCAAATGCTTCCTGATCGAGCACCGCGGCATGACCGAGACCGAGGCCCACCGGCTGATCGAAAAGACCGCCATGGACACCCGCCGCAGCCGCGGCGAGGTGGCCCAGGAGATTCTGGAAACGGCGGAAGAACCATAGCAATCCTTCCCCAAAAAGGGCAGACCGTGGAGGTCTGCCCTTTTTATTTCTTTTTTTCCCTGTCCCGCTCCTTGGCGGCGGACAGGGCCGCCGGCGCCCGGGTGTCGGGGGTGAGCAGTTTGGCACGGGTCACCGCCGCACCGCCGAATTTGCGGCGCAGGGCGTCCGCCGTGCGGTCCAGTGCCTCCTGTTTTTGGCGGCGGGTGGTGTCGGTAAACAGGTCCAGCTGCTCAAAATTATCGGTGCCGGTCTTCTCGGCGCTGACACCCACCAGCCGCACGGGGCGGCCGGGCCACATCTGGCGCATCAGCTGCAGCGCCACCTCGTAGAGGCGGTCGGTGGAGTTGGTGGGGTCCGGCAGGGTGGTCTGGTGGCTGCGGCGGCGGAAGGCGTTGTCCACCAGCTGCACGGCGATCACCCGGGCGGTTTTGCCGTCGTTGCGCAGCCGCCGCCCCACCGAGTCACAGAGGGCCAGCAGGGTGGCGTCGGCCTCCTCGGGCCGGGCCAGGTCCCGGGGCAGGGTGACGCTGTTGCCGTAGGTGTTGTCCCGGGTGGCCTGTTTGGTCACGGGGTCGGCCTCCCGACCGTTGGCGTAGTTCCACAGGGTATCCCCCCGGGCGCCGAAGATGCCCACCACCACCGTGCGGTCGGTGCGGGCCAGGTCCCCGATGGTGTAGATGCCGCACTGGTTGAGCCGCCGGACGGCGCTGGGCCCCACTCCGAAGAGATTGCCCACCGGCAGCGGCCACATCTTGGCGGGGACTTCGTCGGGGAACAGGGTATGCACCTTGTCGGGCTTTTCGAAGTCGGAGGCCATCTTGGCCAGCAGCCGGTTGGGGGCCACCCCGATGTTGACGGTAAAGCCCAGCTCCTCCCGCACCCGGTTGCGCAGGGTGTGGGCCACCGTAAGCGGCGGACCGAAGAGGGCCTCGGTGCCGGTCATATCCAGGAAGGCCTCGTCGATGCTGTATTGTTCCACATCGGGGGTGTACTGCTGCAAAATGGCGATGAGGGCCTTGCTGTTCTGCACATACCAGTCAAAATCCGGCGGTGTTACGATGAGTTCCGGGCATTTGCGCCGGGCGGCAAACAGGCTTTCCCCCGTGTGCACCCCGTATTTTTTGGCGGGGCCGCTTTTGGCCAGTACCACCCCGTGGCGTTTTTCCTCGTCGCCGCCCACGGCGGAGGGCACGGTGCGCAAGTCCAGCGTCTGGCCGTCCCGCAGCAGCTTGAGGGCCGACCAGGACAAAAATGCCGAGTTCACATCCACATGAAAATACACTTTTTCCACCGTCGGTCCCTCCTTTTTTCTGTATTATACCACGCCCCCAAGGGGTTGCACAACGGCGCAAAATGTGGGATAATAGATGTATAAATTTGCATAATTACTGCATAGGGGGTAATGACCATGAATTTGCAGGGGCGTGATTTTCTGACGCTGCTGGACTATACGCCGGAGGAAATCGGCGGTCTTCTGGACCTGGCCGCGGAGCTGAAGGCCAAGAAAAAGGCGGGCATCGCCCACGACGTGCTGCGGGGCAAAAACGTGGCGCTGATCTTTGAGAAGACCTCCACCCGTACCCGCTGCGCCTTTGAGGTGGCGGCCCATGACCTGGGGATGGGTTCCACCTACCTGGACCCCACCGGCAGCCAGATCGGCAAAAAGGAATCCATTGCCGACACGGCCCAGGTGCTGTCCGGCATGTTTGAGGGCATCGAGTACCGGGGCTTCGGCCAGGAGATTGTGCAGGAGCTGGCCAAATATGCCGACGTACCGGTGTGGAACGGCCTGACCAACGAATTCCACCCCACCCAGATCCTGGCGGATTTTCTGACTCTGCGGGAGCAGTTCGGCACCCTGAAGGGGCTCAAATTCGTCTACATGGGGGATGCCCGGTACAACATGGGCAACAGCCTGATGATCGGATGCGCCAAGATGGGGCTGAACTTTGTGGCCTGTGCTCCCAAGGCCTACTGGCCGGACAAGGCCCTGGTGGCCCGGTGCCAGGCCCTGGCAGCCCAGAGCGGCGGCAGCGTGACCCTGAGCGAGAACACCGATGCGGTGAGCGGCGCCGACGTGGTATACACCGACGTGTGGGTGAGCATGGGCGAGCCGGTGGAAGTATGGGCAGAACGCATTGAAGCCCTGGCCCCCTACCAGGTGAATGCCGCCCTGATGGCCAAAGCCAAGCCCACGGCGGTGTTCATGCACTGCCTGCCCGCCTACCA
>ERZ1643251.2878-NODE-2878-length-16773-cov-34.574949_pt1 | contig 16773 bp, 31 predicted proteins | sample MGYA00579261_ERZ1643251 | MGnify/ENA primary metagenome ERZ1643251 (study PRJEB29033, sample SAMEA4952267) | chicken gut metagenome | biome: Broiler Chicken; feature: Gastrointestinal Tract; material: Caecum | place: Ireland | collected 2018 | study: Broiler...
TTCTGGGTCTACTCCGACTTTTTTTTTACGTTAATAACAACGTTTTCAGTCTTAGTAGTTGAAGCGACTTCAACAGAACCAATAACATCTCTCTTCATATCTTCTGCTGTTACTCTATATAAACCAGTAGAATTTTTATTTGCTTTAAATACAGCGTTACCACTTGCATTAGTTGTCTTGATTTGTCCATTAAAGTTAACTTTAGCACCAGTTAAATTTGTTGCGTCTTGGTCTTTTACATTGATTGTTACATCAACTCTATTTTCAGTATAAGAACCAGGTAATACAACAGCAAATGGGAATCTTACTGATTCATCTGGTTGTAATGCATTTATTGGATTTGGAATTTCCCAACCAAGTCTCATAACAACTCTTAATGCAACCATATCATCTTGAGCTAAGTTATAAACTATGTCTCCTGTTGATGGGTCTTGAATAACAGCTTGATCTAATACTTTAAATGTAATATCTTGTCTTATTGCATAAACTGCTTGTGTAAAATCTCCAACTATTAGTTGTGCTAGTGTTTTATCCCAAGCACCATTGTCTAAATAAGCTTTATTTAAGCTATCTATTTCAGTTCCTTTTATTGGTTGTCCTGTTGTATCTAACATCATTCTGAATTTACCTTTTAGGTCTACACCACCAACAGCACCAGTTACGTTATATCCACTTTCTTCTACTTTTACCATTGCATCATTTATTGATTTATATAAAGTATCAGAACCTGGTGTTACTGTAGCTCCTGCATTTAATACTGATGTTAATAAATCAGATCGAAATCCTGTTGGTTTATCTACACCTGTAAATACAGCTTGATCAAATTTTTTTCCCATAGCTTCTTCTATTCTTGGTCTAACATCTGCCCAAATATCAATTGAAGCATCATCTAAAACAGCTTCTGGAATTGGTACTATAACAGCCATTTCCTCTGCTACAATGTATTTTTTATCCCAAGCCATTTTTGTAATTTTCTTTTTAGCATTATCACTATTTTGCCAATATACTAATGGTAAAGAGTCTAATACTCTCATTTTTGTTTTGTTAGATGTCATGTTTGGTAATCTTCTAAACATAGACATTGCTTTTGATTGTTTTATTGTTCCTTCTATAATTTCTCTAGATACTTGTTCATCAATAAGTACCTCTGCGTCAGTTCTTGAAATCATTTGTCCTGGCATATTAAATTCCTCCTTTAAAATAAAAAAATAAGACTAGCTTTTGCTAATCTCTTACAGAACGAATTAACTCGTTCATTGTTTTGTTTGTTTCGTTTTGATTATTTTGTTCTTTTCCACTTAAATTTAAACTTGAACCTACTTTTTTTATTGTAGTTTCTGAGTTATATTGTGGATTTTTTGCTTTATAAGCTTTTAATGCAGTATCAAAATCAAGTGTGTCTGATACTTGTCCTAATACTTCACTAGCAACAAATTTAGCAAATTCAGGTTTTATTCCTGCACTTGTAACTTTGTTTGTTGCTTCTAAAATAGAATATTTAGAGTTTAAATCTTCATATTTAGATTTATAATCATCTCTTTCTGTTGTGATGTTTTTTAATTTTGCATTAATTCCATCATCTCCTTGAATAGATGCTTCTAAATCTTCATATTTCTTTTTATAATCTAAGTTTTTTGCTTTTTTAACATCATCATCATATTTACTTTTGGCAATATATCCTCCGCTTGAAAGATTAGCTAATTTCATTCCTTTTTCTTCAATTGCTTTTGAAAAATCATCATATGATAATGAATTTTCTCCAAATAATTCTTTTAATTCTTCCATTTTCGTTTCCTTTCCTACACAGATTTAATTTAAATGACAGTTCACTCTGTCGATTGTGCATCTTGCATTTATATCTCAGCAAGCTAGAGTTATTTTTGGTTTCTTTAAGCGCCTATACCATAAAAAGGCATAAAAATAAGAGCTATTTCTAGCTCTTGTGTATAAAAAAGCACTTTTATTATACCTTAATCAAATTATTATAAATTATTTTCTATATCCACTATAATATCAAGTATGTGCTCATATTCTGTTGCTAATGGTGTAAAATCTTGTTTTCCGTCAAGATTATCCATCATTGCATCATATACAATATCTTCTAATTCCTCCAATGTTTTTTCATTATAATCTTTGTTAATATCTACATTGATTTTTTTCAATAATTCAACTTGTCTTTCATTAAACTTTTTATTTATTTTCATAATATCAATCCTTTTTTGTTTTTTTAGGAAAAACTGTTATTAATTTTCCTGTTTCAGTATTAATTGCTATTGTGCAGTTCTTTCCTTTTATTTGTTGACTTTTATCTTCTCTAATTTTACCATACTTTATAGGATTTTTCAATGTATCTATTACATCTTCAAAAGTTACATTTCTTGCATATGTTCTTGATATTATATGTTCTCCAATTTCTGTTATATTTATTCCGTTTACTTTGCTTCCTACTATATCACTATTATTATATTTATTAGCAATTTTAGTTACATTCGCTACTTGTGTACTTATGTTCTTATCTTGTTTTCCTACATATAACCTAGTAATATCTTCTTTTAATGATGTCTGTTGTATAAAATCGTCTAATTCATTTTGATGTGTTTTATATATTAATGAACGCCTACCAAATTCAGTTCTAGTTTCTTCTATTAGTTTATTATCTTTTGCAGATGTTAGTATTCCTTGCAGTCCAGATAACTCTTTTTTATCTTGTCTTATTTGTCTTTCCATTTTTCTTTGAACTTGCGTTGCATTATATTTGCTTATTTTTTGACCATTATATATAACTTTTTCATTCTCCCATGCATCTAACTGTTTTTGAGTGTAAGTTCTAGTAGACCCTTTATAATACGGATACCAATCATGCCTACAATTTACACCTTTGAATCCTGTTGCAGTTCCATAACCTATGTCATCTAAACTTAAATATCCTTTTTTACCACTTCTACTTACTATTTTCCCTTGCCAACTTGCATGGCTTGGTCTTGCTCCAGAGTGTGCTGTCAACTCCATTAAATCCCAGCCCAATTCATCTGCTCTTAATTCTTGCAATTTACCACAGGTTTGATTTACTCCAGTTATAATATTCATACGAACTGCACTTTCTAAACTCATATTTCTACCACTTGGATATGTTATTATAGCTCCTTGAGAACTTAAATCTTTTACTTTGTCTATAATTGACTGTGTATAACTCTTTACTCCTGTGCTAACTTCCATATAAGCCATATTCATTGCATTATAAAACTGTGTTTGTGTCGCAGTTGCAGTTGTCATTACTAAGTTTTGCAAATTCCCTGCCGTTTTTTCTATTGTTGCACTCATTGTTTGCATTATTGACCTGCTTTGTTTCATAGGTACAGGATTTAATCCTGCTTCCCTGTATATTAAATCATCTTTATCTAATGTTTTAGCTCCTGCTTTCTCAAATATTTTTGCTACTTCTTCATAAGATGTATTATTGTATTTGGCTACTAGTGTAATTATATCTTGATACAATGCTCCCATTTCTTGAGCTATTTTAATATCATTTAAAACTACAGTATTTGCATAACCAAAATTTGCTATTCTTGTTGCTATTTCTTCTATTATTTCAAGTTCTAGGTTTTCATATAACGCACTAGCTTGTTTTTCTATATTTATAAAATCGCCTTGTGTTAACATACTATTCTTCCTCTACTTGATTAAATCCAAAAGCCTCTTGATTACTTATTTTTTCTTGTTGTATTGTATCTAGTTCTTCTTGCGCTTGTTGTTCATTTAGTCCTTGATATTTTGTCATGTATGATAGTTTACTTCTTAGTCCTTGACTAACTTCTTGCATTGCTCTTACTTGTTCTGCTCCTTTATCTTCTATTATGCTATCATCAAAATCTATTGTTACCTTTGTTGCATCTATCATTTGATTCCCAAAAATAGAAGAAGCATAAGCTATAGCTTTTACAATAGTTATCAAACTATTTTCTAAAACTTGCTCATGCTTCTTTATTGTTCTAAACATATCTGAATTTTCTGATATAACTCCTGTTGCTGTTTGTATTGCTTGTCCATCAAATTTGTATCTTTCATTTCCAAAGCCAACTTTGCTAGATAATACATTTAATTGATAATTTACTGCTTCTATATATGAGCTTGTTCTTAAGTTTGCATCGTCATGTTCTATCATATTATCTTTGTTAAATCCTTTAGGCATACGATATACTGATATGTCACTTGGGTCAAAAACCATTCTACCTTCTCCATCATCATAGGAAAGCATTTCGCTTGATACAAACATTCTTCTTCTACCTATTATGATTTCGTTGTCTAATCCGTCATATGCATTATCTAAGCTTTTTAATGTATCAATTGAATTAGCATATACAGATATGCCAAATGGGCTTTCTGAGTCAATGTTGTTACAAATATTAGGTGCTATTATTGAAAACCAAGGAATATTATTTTGGGTATCAAATTGGTCTATAAAACCTTCTTTTTCTTCTTTATTAGCTTCAACAAAAGAATTGTATTTACCTTTAAACATATAGTTTTTTATAACATAATTGCCACTCTCATTCAAAACATGCATAGCAACATAAATATATGTTTGACCTTTTTTATATTTGACTGTAACAAAAGCACATTCTTTAATTATTCCATTTTCCCATGTTAAAGGTATTATTTTTTTTGCTTCTACAAACTCTAATTTAATTTTAGCATTTGTTACATCTATTGTATTATTCGTTTCGTCTTGTTCCATATCTTGTACAGAAACTACTAATGCTCCTGTACCTAAAGCAAAAGATTTTTCTATTCCTTTATTTATTATTACTGTTGCATTGTTTTGTTTTAGTATTTCTCTTAATAGCTCTGTATCTTTTTTCTTTTTTAAATTAATATTAACCTTTTCGTTGTAAAGTAAATCCGCCCAGTCCTCTGAAACTTTTTTTGCCCCTTGCATAGACTTCTTTTCCATTTTTACTTTACGTTGTCCATTGTAAATATAATATGTGTGAAACTTTCGAACTTTGCCTTTGTACCAACTATTCCAAGTATCTATGTAACTTTCCCAATTTAACTTTTCTGATATATCATATCCTTGTGAACTAAAAAATTGCTGTAAATTCATATCTTATCTCCTGCTATTTACTAAATTTTCATAAAAACTATTTATTGAATATTCAAAAGCATCTAAGCTATCTATGTCTGTTGTTCCATCATCTAGTCTTTCATCTGATTTTTTATTGTTCCATAATGCATCTTGAAATGCTTTTATAATTATTGTGTTTTTTCTTAATATAAAGAATCTTCTTTGTGCCATTAAAGTAGAACTTAAAAAGATTCTGTCATTTATTAATCCTTTGCTACAATCTACCACTTGAACTGGTATCCTTTCTTTTTGGCATTTTCTTATTAATCCTAATGTAATTACATTTCCTAATGCCCCATAATCACAAAAAGCATACTGACATTTATCATATTTGTCGTATACTCTTTTATAAAACTCTATAAATTTTTCATATATTTGTTCTGGATCATATACACCAGTTAAATCCATTTCATCTAAAACATAAACATTTCTAAAATTATATGTAATTCCACTTGCTACAAACTTTATTTTAGATTTTCCTGCACCATAATCCACACCAATTGTTACTATTGCTAATTGCTCATTTACTTTATCAACTAAGAACTTTTCTGTTTCATCTGCAAATAGCATGTATATTGTTCCTTCTGCTGCTTTCCAATCCCCTAAGATGTATCTATCAAAAAATACTGTGCCTCTATATTCTGTTTCTAAATTTTGTAGTACTTCTTTTGCTAAGAATGGGTTATCATATAAAGTATATTTTTGTTGATATATGTCTGCATTCCCATCTAAAAACTTTTTAAACCAATGACTTGGTCCTTCTGGGTTACAAGTTCCATCAAATTTGCTATAAGACTTATCTAATCTTGATTTAAGCATTTGAAATACTTCTTCGTTCCAAGTTGCAACTTCGTCTCCATAGCAATATTTAAAACTTGCACCTCTTATTTTGTTTACATGCTTTATATTATCTGCACCTAAACAATATGCTTTTTCTCCAAACAAAAAAGCTGTGTTATCTGACTTTATATCAGACACCAGCTCTGTTCCCCATATATTTTGCAAAGGCTCTATTACATTTCTTTGCAATGTTCCTTTTGTATTTCCTAATATAACTATTAACCCTTGCTGTCCTGCTACATTCCTTATTCGTTTAGGTATTACATAATAATCTAAATATGTTTTTCCACTTCTTGTAGCTCCATATTTTATATTCCATCTTCTGTTGGCATTGTCTAAAAATTCTCTTTGTTTTGTTGAAAACATTAAACAACACCACCTAGTCCTTTTAATACCTTGTCTAATTTCTCTAGTGTTTCTTCATTTGTTTTGTCTTCTACATCAATTTTATCTCTCCATTTTTCTGGTTTTCTATTTTTTAACCAAAAGATTAAAGCTGTAGTATCAGGACTTACTTGTTTTGTAACTTCTTTTGTTAAAGTTTTAACATACCTCCCTAATGTTTCGTTATAGTTTGTTTCATATGTTTTTTCAGTATAATTATATCCTAATGCTCTTTTAAGTAATGCGTTTTCTACTTCAAAATCTATAACTTCTTTTCCTTTTTTTAGGGACTCGCAAAACTCGCTATGCTGTTTTTTATATCTATATAATGTTGCTACATTTATTCCAAGATTGTTAGCAATCTGTTCATCTGTTAAGCCATCTCTAGCCCATCCTTCGACTAATGTTAATTTGTCTTTTATTTCTTCCCATTTTGATTTTGCCATCAACCTCCACCTACTTTTTGTTGTTAAATTGTTTCGCTATTGCTTTTACTATACTTATTGGTATACTTACAATTATACATGCTGTGCATAACAATATTATTAGACTAATTAATCCAGCTATTAATAAAATTGGACTTAATATTATTGTTATTAAAATTATTATTGCTTCTAACATTATTTTTCTCCTTAAAACACTTATTATAAAACTTGCAATCTTTACATTTAACTCTTATACATTTATTAAAATTTATTTTATCTTTCATATTTTTTACTTCCTTACGTGGTTGCAGTTGTGGGAGTTGAACCCACTTTCTTCTGCTTATGAGACAGATGAGATGTCCGTTTCTCTAAAACTGCAATATATAAGAACTCGCTAGAAAAGTTCTGTCTTCCACATTTCCCTGTTAGTTTGAAAGGAGGCGTTTGCCAAAACACCCAAAACACCATTGTTTATATTAACAATATCTAGCATATGTTAATAACAAACAATAAAAGAGCCTATCATTTCTGATAAACTCTTTGTAATATTTTTGTAAAATTTTTGTAATAATTTGTTGATTATTTTATTTAATAATAGTATAATAAATTTGTTCTTCCATTTTTAACCTCCTTGAGAAAGGTGGTGAAAAAATGAAAAGTATTCTTAAACTTCTTGTATTAATCATAATTGCGTACATCTTAAAGATGTTTGATTAGTACATATTTCTTCGGTACCCTGTAGAAATACAGGGTTACTTTTTACAAAAAATACTAGAGATTGCGTTTCTCTAGTATTCTTTAGTTCTTCTTTTAAGTATTTTCTTAAACTTCTTTGAATTAAGGAGGATAATTATGACAACTTTTTCTCTCTTAATTCATATAATATTATACTAGAGATAATATAAAAAATCAATACTTTTTTATATTAAATACAGATTTTTTTGTCATTATGTGCTATTTATATTTATATTATACCACAATTTTATTGTTTTTACAAATTTTGATAAATATTATAAAAAGAGCAGACATTTAAAACATCTACTCTTTTTGGCACTAATTAAAGTTAATCATCTGTCGCTCGGTCTTATGAGATATTATTCATATCTGCGACTTTATCTATTATATATTAAAACATATTTATATGTCGTGATTCAACCTTATTTATCTAATTCATCAAATTTATTTAAAGCTATTCCATTTTTATAGCATATATGTTTATAATCATACCCCATTTCACTCGCTACAGTTACCAACGATTTACCTTGTATGTAAACTTTTTCTAATAGCAATCTAAATGGTTGTTCTACTTTATCTAGTTGTTTTAATATCTGTTTTTGCTTTTCTTGTTCTTTTACTATCCTTGCTAGTAATTCATCTACATTATCTATTAGTGTTGCTATTTTTTCTGCCATACTGTCTTGAACTTCTTTACTTCCCTTTGGCATATCTGATATTACACTTGTTATATTCGTTATACTTGTTTTATATTCTTCTATGTACTCTAATCTGCCTTTTATCCATTCCTGGTTATGTTTATAGTCTTTTAAATCTTCTCTGGTCATTTGTACCTCCTATTATTTTAAAATTTACATATAAAATTCTTCTGATTATTATCTATTGTTACTTTTACATCATTTAGTTTAATTGTTGCTTTTGTTTTTTCCGCTAAACTGTTATATTCTTCTTCGCTTATTATTATCTCTTTAACATTATAGTTTATTGCTTGTATTATTCTTTTGTCTAGTTTCATTATTTACTTTTTCTCTCTTTCTTTAGTTAATTTGTTTACTGCTCGTACTAGTTCGTTAATTTTCTCTCTATTTTTTATTACAAAAACTGCCATTACCTTTCTATCAGATTCTAATATTTCTAATTCTTTTATATCTTTGTTTTCTTCTAGGACTTCAAAACTGAAATTTATTAAATCGTGTAATCCTACCTTGTCATAATACTTTGTACCATCAGGCTTATAAATAGGAAAATCCCAACTTCCTTCATTATAAATAAAATAACTTCCCTCTAATTCTCCTCTAAATCTACCTATTATTTCTATTTTAGTTCCATTTTCTATCTCTCCTTTTTCTATTTTTTCTAAAACTTCGTAACCTTTCATGTTCCTACCTTCTTTCTTTTAATATCCACCATTATTCTCACATAACCAATTTGTTAAAAATATATAAGCTTTTGCTATACATACATTTAAATCACAATCCTGCTCCCAAAATAATTCTTTATATTGTGCATGATTTCCTTGTTTTATTTCTATATACCAGTCTAATACTTTTGTATATCCAATATCTATTGCTAAGCTATATTCGAATTTATACTTATTAAATATTTCTAATAACTTGTCCATTATTTCTTTTCTCCTTCTATAATATTTAAATACTTATCTACTAATATTAACTGCAATTTAGCCTCTCTTTTTGTAATATTGTATTTTAATTCTTCTGTTAATTTTACTTTATCTTCTATTAATGTTGTTGTTACTTTATCTAATATAGATTCTTTTTGCTCTAGATATTGTACTAGCATTCTTTTTCCATATTTAGTTAATCTGTCTTGAAATAATAGTCTTTTAATTTTTTCTATTTCTTCTTTATTCATTAGTTTTCTCCACCTCTTCGGAATTGTCTAGTATAAACTGTTTAACTGTTTGTCCTGTATATTTATATGCTCTATCATCTATATACATTTGTGCTGGTAATTTTCTGTTTGTTACTCCTGTTAAATTTAATTCATTCCAAAAGGTTTCATTATCATTTACTCTTGTTGCTTTACACCAAAAGCCTTGTTTATTCCACCAATTAATTATCTGCATAGGTTCTCTTGTTGAACATATAAATATTGGTATTCCTGCTTTTTGTAAAAATAACATTAAATCTAATACTTCTTTATTATATTCATCATATATACTGCCGTCTTGCCAACCCTTGCTGTATTTATGTATTACTCCATCAAAGTCAAAGCATACTGCATGTCCTTTTTCTAACTTTAAATCTAATTTTTTTACTTCTATATTACTCATCTTTATTCTCCTTTCTTTAAACTTTCTGGAATTTTATCTATTATATTTTTTCTATTTTTCATCATATCTTTTACTTCGTTTAATGAATATATTAAAACATCAATACTTTCTATTTTGTTAAATTGAAATAATACTTTAAACATATTTGTGCTATCTGGTGCTCTATCTCCATTATTTAATCCAATTTCTCTAGGCTTTTGTTCTCTTAAACCAATCATTCCTATTTCTTCTTCTATTAAAATTCCTGGTATTATATTTATATCTCCTTTTCCAAATTCAACTATTATTTGTTCTCCTACTTTTTTTATCATCTTTATTCTCCTTCCTCTAACAAATTTTTGTTGTCATATACATTACCTATTACTTCTAAATCTTTCCCATACCAATTATCAAAATCTGATATTATGTTGTCATATATAACTACATATCTTGCAGTTTCATTATCCCATCTTATAATTCCTCTTTCATCTTCTGGCAAAATATAAACTATATCTCCCTCATATATTTCTTTTCCGTTTTTGTCTTTTAGTCCTGTGTATTGCATTAAGTCGTAGCCACATTGTTCTGGAATTGTAAATATATTTTTTAAATTTTTATTTAACAATTCTGTCCAACTGTACATTTTTTCTGCTAAGCTATCCCAAGCTCTAAATTTATATTCTCTCATCTTTACACCAACTTTCTTAAAAATGTTTTTTTATACTTTTTTAATAAACTTGTACTAGTTTTTGTGCTTAAGTTTGTTAATTATGTTTTAATTTTTAACTTTTTCTACTAATCCTGCTTGGATTAAATCGTATAATGTATCTATGTCAAAATAATCATTATATTTGTCAATTCTCCATTCAATATTTTTTCCTTTAAAAGCTCTATAAATCCTTATTAAGCTTGTAGTTTCAGTTATGCTTATTAATAATCCTTCAACATCTTTTTCACACTTTTTTTGATATGCACGAACTTTTCCAGTATCTTCATCATATTTAGCTTTAAATCCGAAACTTTTCTAATTCTTTTAAATCTATACTATCTTTTATACGAAGCGCCATATATATCCACCTCCTGTTTTTCTCTGTCCATTTGCACTATAACTTATACTAGATACTTTTATTCCAGTTATTCTACTTGCATCACTTATGCTTTTATATGTTGCAAGCAACTTGTTATTTTTATCAAATTGTTGAACTTCTTTATTTCTGTCATTGTATGAACTGTTAATTTTTTGTGAATAATTTATATTTTCTTTTTGAGTACACCATTCCAAATTTGCAAAACAATTGTTACTTCTATTACAATCTTTGTGATTAACGAACGGTTTATTTTCAGGATTAGGTATATATGCTTCCGCAACCAATCTATGAACTTTATATTGCTTATATTTTCCGCCTTTTACCATTAATACATATTCATATCCAAAACCATTATTAAAATGTTTTAGATATCTTTGTTTTTTGCAATCATAAACATTTCCATATTCATCAATTGTATATCTTTCATTTATTATTTTTAACATTATTCTTTCCTTTCTACTGTATAACAGTTTGCTTGATATTGTTCTTTGGTTAAGATATCTTGTATTTCATCTTCACCCATTAAATAGCCACTTGATAATTTCAATTCTTTTTCTCCATTATCATAAGTAATAATTTCAAACACTATCATTCCGTTAACGTAATCATATATTTCTATTAAATCAATTATGTTTTTGCTGTGTTTTGTTATATTTTCTGTTTTTAAAGAAATTGGTAAATCCAAGTTCATTTTCACATATATTGTATCTTGATTTATTTTTATTACTTCTCCTATACCTAAAGCTATTAGTCTAAAATCACTATCAATTCTTACATATTCTCCTACTTCAATCATTCTTTACTTTTCCTTTCAAAATATTGTTTTATACATTCTTTACAGTTTGAATATTTTTCATTGCATAACTCTGTATTTGCTATATTTTTCATACAAATATCTTCATCTATTTCTAAATTTGATATGTATTTTGCCATTAAATCTATTTGTTTATCTTTTTCATCTTTATCTAAGTTTAAACATCTTATCTGTTCAAGAAGTTCATGTTTAAATTTGTCATCATAATCTTTTTGTTTTTTATAATATTCTATCTTTTTATCTTTTTCTTTTGGTATATTTAAGACTGTTTCAAATTGCTTTACTCTATTTTTGTATAATTCATATTCTTCATCATAATAATCACTACCTACTGCTTCTATAAATTTAATTTGTTCTTTATAATAATCTATTTGCTTTTGTACATATTCTATTGCTTCTTCTTGTTCTTTTGTCATTGACATATAAGAACTCCCTCCTCTATTAATAATAATTTACTCTCATAATATAAGCGTGTTCCATTGGATTACTTGCAATTGATAATTTTAAATCTTTCATTTTATCTATACCAAACCAATCAATAGCCATACCACCTCTAATTCCACCTATTTGATTAGTTATTGCAAATTTTATAATGTTTTCATATAATTTAATTTTTTCTAAATCTTTTTCATAATCTTCTGAAATTCTTTTTAAATTATTATTTCTTCGTTCTAATTCAAATTCTAATCCTACTATTTTTCCATTTAATTTTTTTATTTCTTTATTACATCTTTTCACCTTACTTTTTACACTCATTTTTTACATCACCTAACTTTCTTCCACACATTGGGCAATAATTTAAATCATAATAATCAAAATTAATTACCCCTATTTCTCTTTTTATTCCTTTTTTTCTAGTTATACTTGTTAATCTTGCTTTTAAAATATGTTTTACATCTCGTATTTTCTCTTGTGCGTTTTCTATATCTTGTAGTTCTTTTATTGCTTCGCAACATTTACACATATTATTTATTCTCCTCTAATTTTTCTGTAACAATTATCTCTACATTGTAATTTATATATTTTTCATTAAATAGTCTTTTAGCTTCTTCTAAATTATCTGCATATACATTCTTTATTGCTATTCTTCCTGTTTCTTTATATTTAAATTTAATTTTGTATTTGTTATTTCCATTTCCTAGTTTCATTTGTTATTTCTCCTCTAATAATTCTTTTTCTATCTTATTTATTCTATCTATTTGCATTGTATAAGGTTTAAATTGTTCTTCGTTTAAATATGTAGTACTAAATATTTCGTTTCTGTTGTTTTGTAATACATCTTTTACTTTTTGAACTGGTATGTAATTTTCATAAATTATTTGTTCTGCTCTTTGTTGTTCGTCTGATCTTCCTCTAATATAACCTTCTCTTTGAATATTTGCATATTTAATAGCTGTCATTTCATCTAAATCTGGTGCAATAAATATATATTCTTCTAATTCTTTTATTCTCTTTTTATCTTGTTTTCGTTCTTCTAATAGATGTTTTATTGCTTCGTTTTCTTTTATTGATGTTGAAATCATTTTGTCTTTTGACCCAATTTTTATACTTAATTCATAATTAAATATTCTTTCTTCTAATATTGATATATCTTCTTCTATATTGTTTTCTTTATATAAATTATCGTTTAAGCCGTTCAATTTCCTTGTCGCTATTAGTTCTTCATAATCATCTACACTTGCCATTTGTAACACCTCTTTCCTCTAGTTTCTTACTAGAATAATATTCGTTATATAATTTAATCCAATCGTTTAATTCCATTGTTACTTTCCACTTTTTGTTGTTTTTTCTGTGGAATACCGCAGGTGATTGTTCTTTTCCGCAATCTCTTTTTGCTTGTTCCATTGCCTCATCTAGATTTAATGCTTGTACTCTTTTACACTCTATATGTATATAATCTAATCCAACTACATCTTCTCCATCAAGCCCATTATATTGTTGTCCTCTTCTACAGTTATAGCCATATTCTTTTAATTTGTTTGCTAATTCTCTTTCCCCTTTAGCTCCTTTTTTCTTAATATTAATCATTTGTTCCTCCTAATTTTGTTATATCTGTATCAAAACTAATTTGACCATTTGCTAATATCCCATTTAGTCTATCTATACTAATTTTATAATATTCTGGATCTATTTCTATTCCTATAAATCTTCTGCCAAGTTCTTTAGCTGCTACACAAGTTGTTCCGCTTCCGTGAAAAACAATCTAATATTATATCTCCTTTGTCACTTGAGTTCTGTATTAATTTTTTTATCAATGCTAATGGTTTTATTGTTGGGTGTTTGAATTTTTCCTTATCTTTTTTATTCATAGGACTTTCATATAATTTACTTGAAGTTTCATATTCACAATGAACTTCTACTCCTTTTTCTCTCGCAAAAAAGCAATATTCCAAATCGCTTAAATAATTGTTAGCAATTGCAGGAATTGGATTTGTCTTGTGCCATACTAGTAAATCTGTATTTACTTCAGCATAAAAATTAAAATAATCTCTTAGTTGTGCTTTAGAACAAAAAATATAAATGTTTGTTTTTTTTAATACTCTGTTTAGCTCTTCTAATATAGAATAATTAAAGCCTTTTCTTATGTTTTCTAATTCTTTTCTGTTTTTCTTTCTTTCATTTCCAAAGCAACCACCGCCAAAATTGTCAAATAAATACGGTGGATCAATAACAACTAAGTCTACACTTTTGTCTGGAATATCTTTTATAAGTTTATAACTATCTCCTAATGTTATCGTGTTTGTCATTTCTTCAAATTTCATAATTCAATTTTCTCCTGTACTCCATAAATTTTTTTCTTTTTTTCTTCTATAATTTCACATTTAGGTTGTCCTCGAAATTCTATGCTTTCAAGCTTATTACAGCCGAAAGCACATATTCTTTTCTAATGCTATTTTGCATATTCCGTATTAATTCTGGATATTTCATAAACTATAACCCTAATTCTTCTAAAGTATATTCTTTGTTTTCTTCCATTCCTTTGTACATTCTGTCTTTTTTAAAAGGTGGAAATCCAATATACCAAATCTTATTATTTTCTTCTATTCTTATGCTTATTTTTGCGTCTCCATCGGAAAATACAACTTTTTCAACATGTTTTACTTTATCTCTAAAAGGTCTAATAACTCTTCTTAAATATCTTTTTTCTGCTTTGTCTAAAATCTCTGGCTTATATTCATATACTGTTTGGTATGTTGGCTCTTCTATTTTTATTATTTTGCCAAAATAACCCTCTAGCCAACTATCTTTTAAATTTTTTAAATCATTAGTATTTCTATTTGCTACCCCATTTGTAAATTCGTCACATCTAGCATCTCTTTCTTTAACTTTTACTAGAACTTTTCCGTCTTCAAAAGTTATTTTTGCTCCTATTGGACTTTTCTTTAAATCTTCGTATGTGTATTCAGCCAATTCTAACTCTTCTTCAGTTCCGTCCCAAGAAGCGTGACTTGGGAAGTCTACAGTATTTCTATATTTATTAATTCTTATAATAGTCCCTATTTCTTCATAGCTTACTCCTGCTCTACCATAACGAAAATCCTTTATATTTTTATTCAATTTTACTTTGTCTCCAATTTTAAATTTCATTTCTAATTCCTCCTCTAAATTTGTGGTATATGTTGCATGTTCTTGCTAACCATATCCGCTAAATAATATCTTTTAAAATCTACTCGTTCTCCATATCTATTCTTGCTATTTTCCCATTCTGTTTTAAATTCGTAGCCTTGTTCTTTTAACTCTTTAATTCTAGTCGCTAATTGTGTTATTCCTAAATCATCATAAGCTTCTTTACTTGTTATGCTTCCAAATTCTCTTATATAATTTATTATTCTTTGTCTTTGATTTGTTTTCATTTGTTATCACTCCTTTGGCATTCTGTAAATTAAACTTTCTTTATATTTTTCCAATTCTCTTATAAGCAATGTTTGATTATACATATAGTCTATTGAAGTAGCATAATTTTCTGTTATTTCTTCTAAAACTTCTTTTGCTCTTTTTTCTGTTTCGTATTGTCCAATTCTTGTTCCTCTATCTGCTAAAATATCATCTGTAAGATAAATCTCATTTTCCACTATATCTATTGATTTGATGTTTTCAAAATTATATATACTTTCTCTATCTTGACTTACTATTATCATTGTTTCACTCCTCCTCTTCATCTAGCAATTTTTTTATTAATCCCTGCTGTTCTTTTAAATCTCTCAGCATTAACAAGCTACTTGTCGCTGGTATTATTTCTTCTTTTTCAATTTCTTTTATAGCATTCTTCTTGTATAGCTCTATTTGATTGTTCACTAAACCTAGTCTGATTCTTAAATTATTTTTAATTGACATTATTACCTCCTAAATTTGCATATAATTTACTTAATTCGCCTGGAGCATACTCTCGTTGCTCAGGTTTGCTTTTTTCTTGCTTTTTATTATCTTTCTTGAATTGTTCATCTTCTTTTTCTGCTTCTAACACAGTTTTAATGCCTTTTTTAGACCAGTTGTTTAATATGCCTTTTATGTACTGTATTGTTCGTATATCAGCTTCTACTGCCTTTTTCATAGCCAATATTATTAAATCTGCTGAAAATTCCTTTGCGTAATCTTCAAGTACTTCTAGACTATAAGGTGTTATTAATCCTATGTTTTCATTGTAAAAGTCAATGATGTCTTGTAGACCGTCAACACAACTGTCGCCTACAACATTTACATTATCATTTACATTATCATTTACATTATCATTTACATTTACATTTACATTAGTTTCTGTTTTGCTTTTATTTTGCTTATCGTTTGCTTCTGTTTTGCTTCCGTTTTGCTTTTTTTCCATTAAGATATTTCTGAAAGTTAGCATCTAATTGTGGTTTTATTAAAGTAAAAATAGCTTTTGAAACTCCAGCAATTTCTATTTCTTTTTGATTTAAAGCATATTCTGTTATTGCTCTATATACATTTAATTGTTCTTGCTCTGAAATTTCTTTTATTGCTTCATAAAAGCTTCTGTAAAATATAAAACTGTCTCTCTCCACATCTGCTTTCTCCTTTCGTAAAATTTAAGGGCTAAAACTGTTTTGCTCTAGCCCTTGGTGTATTTTATAAAT
>ERZ1643251.2879-NODE-2879-length-16771-cov-4.756281_pt1 | contig 16771 bp, 13 predicted proteins | sample MGYA00579261_ERZ1643251 | MGnify/ENA primary metagenome ERZ1643251 (study PRJEB29033, sample SAMEA4952267) | chicken gut metagenome | biome: Broiler Chicken; feature: Gastrointestinal Tract; material: Caecum | place: Ireland | collected 2018 | study: Broiler...
CGGCGAGATGCTTGCAACCTCCGGGGTTGACGTTATGATTTCTATGAATAAGGATTGTGAAGAAAAAGAGGCTGCAATGAAATTCATTCAGTTCCTTGCAGACGGTGAAGGGCAGCAGCAATGGGTAAATTACCTTCAGGGAGCGCCCGTATCAAACAATGTAGCCTATACAGGAACTGTTGACGGCGAGCTTATGCAGGAGTCTATTGACACCGTGAACGAATATGTACAGAACGCGGCAGGAGACAGAAAGCTTTCTAACAGTGAAGTAGAGAAAGCAATTCAGGTTGCCATGCAGAATGTGGCGGCAGGCGGAGATCCGCTGACAGAGCTGGAGGGCGTACAGAAAATAGCGGACGCGCAGTAGAAGCCATCCAAAAAGAGGGCATATATGAAATATTTATTACAAAACAAAAATTGGAAATTTTGCCTTGGAGATGAGGAAGACGCGTGGCGCATGGACTTTGACGATTCGGGTTGGCGGGACGTAGAGCTGCCCCACGACTGGTCGGTGGAGTACCCCTTCTCAAGGGATTATTCTAGCGGTACAGGATATGTCAGGGGCGGCGTCGGCTGGTACAGACACAGCTTTTTTCTGCCAGAAGACTACAGAGGGAAAAAGACAGGGATTCTCTTTGACGGTATATACAAAAACAGCACGATTTGGGTAAACGGCTGCTGCGTGGGCGGACACCCTTATGGATATACCACTTTTTTGGTGGATATCAGCGATATCGTCCGGCCGGGAGAGACAAACGGGATATCAGTGCGGGTGAACCAGAGCGAGACATCCGATTCCAGATGGTTTACCGGTGCAGGAATTACAAGAAAGGCAGGACTTGTCATACAGGAGCCTGTGCACACCATGATCGACGGAGTTTTTTTCTCGACTGTATGGGCGGGAGAGTCACAGGCAGAAGTTTCCGTCCAGTGGGAGGTGGAAAACAGCTCCATCCAAGATCAGAATATTGAGATCAGAAGCAGGCTTCGCAGCCAAAATAGCAAAACGGTGCTGGAACTCTCAGCACCTATGGAGATCAGGACAGGAGAAAAGCGGGCGCTTAAAAAAAGCGCCCTGATACAGAACCCGTTTCTTTGGTCGGACGACCGGCCGTACCTGTATACCTTGGAAACTGAGATAAGGACAGAACATGATGGCTGGTATACGGCGGATACGAGAAAGGTTGGAATACGGGAAGTAAAATTTGATCCGGAAAAAGGGATGTCAGTGAATGGGAGGCCGAAGAAGCTCAAAGGCGTGTGCATCCATCATGATGCAGGCTGTCTTGGGGCGGCAGTTACAAAAGCAGTCTGGAAAAGAAGGCTGGAGAAACTAAAGGATATGGGATGCAACGCCCTGCGCATGAGCCACAATCCACATATGCCGGAGCTGTATGAACTGTGCGATGAGATGGGATTCTATGTGATGGATGAAGCTTTTGATGAATGGGAAAACCCCAAAAATAAGTGGCGCAGGGGCCACAATGTCTATCCGCCGGGCCATGAGGGATATTATAAATATTTCCATCAATGGCACAAAGAGGATCTTCAGGCAATGATCCGCCGTGACAGGTCACATCCCTGTGTGATTATCTGGAGTGTGGGAAATGAACTGGATTATCCGAACGATCCATATTGCCATCCCCTGTTTAAAACAATGACCGGGAACAATGACGCTAATAAACCGGCTGAGGAAAGACAGTACAATCCGGGGAAACCAAATGCGGAAAGGCTGCCTCAGATACTGTCCATGCTCTTAGAGGAGGCAAAAGAGGCAGATGACACCCGGCCCGTGACAGTGGCGGCGGCCTTTCCGGAGCTGACCGCGCAGATTGGATTTCTTGATGGACTGGATGTCGTGGGGTATAACTATAAAGAAAATCTTTACGAAGAGCATCACCGTAAATTTCCGGGGAAGGTATTTCTGGGAAGTGAAACAGATCACGGAAAAGAAGCGTATGATGCTGCGCAGAGACCATATATATGCGGACAATTTCTGTGGACAGGAGTTGACTATATGGGAGAGGCATTAGGGTGGACAATGCGGGGAAGCAGCGCAGGACTTCTCACCATGGCAGGCTGGGAAAAGCCGGGCTATTACAGGCGCAAAGCGCTGTGGAGCGAAAGGCCCTTTGCCCGTATCCTGATTCGGAGATATGGAACGTATGATACGGAGATGGGAGGATTTGGTGAAAACTGGAATTATAGACCGGACGAGGAGACAGAGGTCCGGTGTTACACCAATATCAGGGAAATACATCTCTGCCTGAACGGAGAAAGCGTTGGGGAGCCGGAAAAAAGAGAAAAAGAATATTTGAGCTGGAGACTTCCTTTTGTTCCCGGAACTATCAGCGCAGTGGATGAAAAAGGACGCACATGGGCGGAAGCTGTCACAACGTCTGTTGCGGTGGGGCTCACTGTAAAACTGTGGGAAAGCGGCAGTGCAGAGGATGAACTTTTACAGTTTGAGGTAACCGCAGTGGATCAGAACGGATATTTTGTAGAAACGGCTTCGGACAAACTCTCAGTCTGCGTGGAAGGCGGCGATTTGCGGGGGATAGAGAATGGAGATCTATATGACGTTACAGACTACACGTCAGACAGCCGCAGGCTTTATAAGGGAAGGATGATCGTGTATGTCAAAAAGGATCAAGATGCACAGACAGCAAGTGTAAAAATTTCAGGAGAGTACGTGGGGGAACATGTGCTGACCGTTTCCGCACAGGCGTGAGAGAGCCTTATCTGGTAAACGTATGGTGATAGTGTGAAAAAGCATAAATAGAAAAAATCCTCCGGCCGGAGGATTTTTTCTATTTATGACATTGTCAATGTCTTATAATTTTCTTTCTTATCGTAGTCTTTATGTACTCCGTCGTCATCGTACAGTACATATTTGGCGCCCTTGTATCCGATCATGGTCAGGTGTTCTGTGTCGATCATATCCACATACTCTGCCTGCCCTGCCAACGGGATACAGCGGTCTTTGCGGATGAAGAGCGGCACTTCATTGAGCGCTGCGTCAATGTAGTGGACGCCTTGCGGCAGGACTTTCTCGCTGAGGGAGCCGTCCGGGAGAAACTTGACGAACTTCATTTCCTCCGGCAGATAGACATAGCGACCGCGCGCGTTCTGCTCATACACCGGGGCGATCATGATCTCGTCTCCGATTACGAGCTGATCCTCAATGCGGCGGGCCATCTTATCATCCGGCCAGACGAATGCCAGAGGCTTGAAATACAGATCGTCGCTTAACGCTGCCTTCATGTACTCGCTGTAAATGTAAGGGATGAGGCGGTATCTCACGCCGATTACATGGCGGAAATCTTCTGTATTCTCAAACTGATAACATTCCTGCTTCCTTGTTCCTAATGCGGAGTGGTTGCGCATCAGAGGTGTGAACACGCCGAGCGCGAGGAAACGAAGCAGCAGTTCCCTTGTCGTATCTCCGCCGAATCCCCCAAGATCAGCTCCAGTGTAGAGGAAGCCGCACATATTGAGTGACGGCATCATCTTTATATTCAGAAGAAGGTGGGACCACCATGACATATTGTCCCCTGTCCAGACTCCACCGTAGCGGTGCATCCCCACGTAGGAGGAACGGGAGAACATGAGAAATCTTTTGTCAGGATCGATCCGGTCGAACGCTTCTCCCGCGGCGCGTGTCATGTTGAACCCGAACAGATTGTGTACCTTGTCATGGCGTATCATCCTGCCGTTTACATTGTGGTAGAACCGCTTGTAATCTTCATGGCTGTTGGCAAGGCTTCTCAGCTTATCGCCCATCTGCCATACGCCGATGCCTTCCCCTCCGGTGCTTCCGTCCCAGTTTGCCGGATCTGCCCCGGCGAATTTAAGAGCCATTTCTTTCGCTTCTTCTAATCCCTCTTTGGAGTAGAAGATGGACGGCTCGTTCATATCGTTCCAGAAACCCTCGATTCCCTGATCCGTGAGGAAACGGTATTTGTCGCCGAACCATTTGCGCGCGTCGGGATTTAGGAAATCCGGGAAATGGGTATCGCCCGGCCACACAGCGGCGACGAAGTTGCTCCCGTCTGCCCTTTTGCAGAAATAGCTGTTCTTCACACCTTCTTCGTACACGTCATATCCGTCCTCGATCTTAACACCCGCGTCGATGATGGGGATGAGGCGGACATGCTGATCTTTCATCTCCTGTACAAAGTCCGCAAAATCATCAAACTGCCCGCCGAGAGTGAAGTCCTTATAAGAATCCATATAGTCGATGTCCATATAGATCATATCCAGCGGAATGCCCGCCTTGCGATAGCTCTTCGCCACCTTGCGGAAATCTTCTTTTGTCTTATACTCCCAACGGCTCTGTCCGTATCCGAAAGCGAATTTCGGCGGGATATAGCTGCGTCCGATGATTTTACGGAATTCCTTTACGATATCATAGGGACGATCCCCATCGATAACATACAGACTGAGATCCGCACACCCGCAGGATACGGTCAGTGTGTCAGCCTTTGTGTATCCAATGTCAAATGTGATCTGCGACGGATAGTCAAAAAACAGTCCGAAAGTCCGGGCGCCCGCGATGATAATCAGATTGTGCGCCGCATAAAGGGAACGCTTATCCTCTGTGTGAATGGGATCGTCAGAGCAGTCGCTGATATAGCAGTAGCCTCTCTTATTGATGCCTCTGTTGGATTCGCCGAGACCGTAGACGATATCGTCCTCATCCATTGTGTAAGTAAATGTAAATCCGTTTTCAGTTGAGATGTGCCCGTATGCAGGAGCTTTGTCCTCTGCCGGGAAAGTGCGGACGATCGCCTCCGTGGGGAAAGGATCGCCGTAAACGTATTTTCGTGTCATACTGCCGCCTCCTGTGTCGTTTGTTATTTTGGTGACAGTATAAGATGCCCCGTGGTCAATGTCTTGCACAATCCTGTCTCTTTTTTGCACAATACTCTTCCTTTTCAACACTTTCTTAGTTTTCTTCAAGAAGCGCGGCGTTTCTGCGGATCGTCTCCTGAATGATGCCCTTTACATGGCTTCCGATACGCTTTTTCGTATCCTTATCCAGTTCATCAGGATAGATAGGTTTCCCGTATTCGATGATCACGTGAGTCTTTTTAATCCTCGGAAAATGATTTTCGAACATTTCCGCCGTATTGTTCATGGAGATGGGAACAATCGGACATCCGGTCTTGGTGGCGATCTTAAGCGCGCCGTCCTTGAACGGCATCATGCTCAGTTCCTCGCCTTCATTTCTTGTTCCTTCCGGGAATACACAGATGGAGACGCCGTTTTTGATATGTTCAGCGGCTGTAAGGATCGTCTTTAAGCCTTCTTTAGGATCATCCCGGTCTAAGAAAAGACAGTAGATGCGGCGCATCCACAGGGTCAGCGTCAGATAGCGCTTCATTTCCTTCTTCGCGATATAACCCATGGGTCTTTTACAGCGGCTGTAGGTCAGGAGGATATCGAAGTAGCTCCTGTGGTTCCCGATAAAAAGCGCAGGCTCGTCAGGAACATTTTCTTCACCGATGACAGTCACCTGCACACCTGTGATCTTCAAGATGCTCCGAAATCCCCAGCGCACAATGTACATGGAACTCATATCCCGCGCTTTCGGATTGAATTTTCCTATGAGCCATTCCGCCGCCAGTACGGGAATGGTCACGATGAGAAATGTGATCAGAAAGACCACGATACAAATAAATCGAAACATAAGTCAGTCCTCAAACTTTTCTTTCATCTTTATAGTATGCCCATTTGAAAAAGGGCAAACTAAATTATACAGCGGAAATACTGAAAAAACAAGACTTGTCGTGCCGCGTTCTGTCACGTTTCATCAACCGTTTAATTCAGGAACTCTATCTTACAGAATTCAGAAACTGAAAGCGCGCAAAACGTATTCAGAGCGGATGGAGGGCCGCCGGGATTCCGCTACAGGGAATAAGAAAAGCTACAGGTTCCGGCTATGTCCGATAAACAAGGACTGCCAATGGACAACTCCCTTCGGTCAGACAATTCCATCGGCAGTCCTAAGGGACATACCCGCAACCTTGAGTTTTTCTAATTCCCTTCCGAAGTCACCCGGGCAACTCCTTCACCCGCTCTGAAAGTTTTTTCAAGTATTTCGTTTTCTTAAGCTCTTCAGATATGTAGTTTCCGAATAAACCTGCCCGTGCAGCTTTTCTGCCGTTTATTTACTGACTTCCGTATTGGACAGAACAGAAAACAGACCCAATGCGAAAACTTTTCGGGAATGGGCCGGGCGGGAGGATGACTTCGGAAGGGGAGTAGTAAAACTTAAGGTTCTGGATTCGTCCCTTAGGACTTTTCATGGAATTGTCTGACCGAAGGGAGTTGTCCATGGAAAGTCCTGTTTTTCGGACGGATTCAGAACCTCTAGTTTTCCTATCCCCTGTAGCGGAATCCAACCGCCCCGGCCCATTCTCGGAATATGTCTTAGTGATTGGGACTGTTTTCGAGTTGTGCAATAAGAGGTTCCTGAATGAAACGGCTGAATACACGCTTTTTGCATAATCCGGCCATGGGGGACATATGCTTATAGGGAAAAATGCTCGCTGGCAGGGGAAATGGGACGGTCATGGACAGGAAATAAATATGAACGGAGCGGGGGATGCCAAAGGCTCTTGTTTTTAGGCGCTGTTATTTTCGTGATCCTCTGTCTGATGACAGGGTGTGTCACCAAGACAGGCAACGGACAGAAGCTAAGGGATATTGAATTTACTGTATTGGACAAAGATACGATCCCGAAAGAGCTTGCCGCGCAGATTGACGGGCGGCAGACAGAGGCTTTTTTTCTGACTTACGCGGATCAGGGATGCCTTTATATAGCAAAGGGATATGGGGAGCGTCCCACATCGGGGTACAGTGTGGAGGTGAACGCCTTGTATGAGACAGAGGACGCCGTCCATGTGCATACGAATCTGTTAGGGCCTGAAAAAGGAGAGGAGACAAAAGACGCCGCCACATTTCCCTATGTGGTCATACAGCTTGAATATATTGAAAAAGAAGTCTTGTTAGATTGAGGAGGAGAGTTATGGAGCTGATAAGAAAACCAATCCATTACACGCAGGAGGGAAAAAGCATCTTCGACCAGTTCTATCTGGATGAAGATTATAATGTCCCGGACCAGAAGGACGACGTACAGCGGATCATACAGGGAAGCGCGGAGTGCAGGCCGGAGGACGTCCGTCCGGTGGAGAACTATGTGAAGGTTACGGGAAAAGTCTACTTCCGCATCCTTTATATGACAGCCTCCGGGGATCCAAAGCCTGCGGTTCTGGAGGGGAAGCTGCCCTTTGAAGAGATGGTGTACGCGGAAAATGACGGAAATGAGACGTTTTTTATCAGAAATATGCGCACAGAATTCACCGGATCCGTGGTACATTCAAGAAAACTAAGCCTGCGCATTATGACAGAGCTGGAGCTTGGAAGGGAGAGCCTGCGGGACGAGGAGCTGACAGTGGATGTGGAGAGCGATATTCCGGTCTACCGGAAGATGGAGAAGATGAACCTGTTAAAGCTGGCGGTTTCTAAAAAGGATACATACCGTATTAAAGAAGAGATTGTTCTGCCGGGAACAAAAGAGAGCATCGGCCAGATGCTGTCAGCGGACATCGTGAGCAGGAAAATGGATATCCGGCTGGGGCAGGATGAGATCCTCATCCGGGGAGAACTCCTTGTGTTCTGTATGTATCTCTCTGCGGAGGAGAAAACGGACTGGATCGAGCAGAGCGTTCCATATGAGGGAAGAATCCCGTGCGACGGCGTGACGGAAGGCATGTTCCACCATATCAGACATTCCCTTGAGGATACGCTGTCCGATGTCCGTCTTGACGAGGACGGGGAGATGAGGATCATAGGAATTGAGGCCACGCTTGTGCTGAGGATGAATATTTATGAGGAAGAGGACACAGAAATATTAAGGGATATGTACTCGCTGGAACAGGAGTGCTCTTTTGACACTCAGGATACGGTATTTGAAGAGCTTCTGATGCAGAACCAGTCCAGATGTAAATTATCCGAGCGTCTCGCCCTGCCAGAGCTTAAGGAGGATGTGCTCCAGATTATCCACAGTCAGGGCAATATCCAGATGGAGAGCGAACAGCACACGCAGGAGGGAATCAAAGTGGAGGGTATACTGCACCTGTCATTTTTGTATGTGAGAGGGGATGATACGGAGCCTTATGGAAGCTGGCAGGGAATTTTACCGTTTTCCTATCTGATCGAGTATCCCGATATGCCGGAAGGGACGCAGAGCAGCCTGTCAAGCCATGTGGAACAGCTTGCGGTGACGCTTGCGGGCAGTGAGGCAGTGGAAGTCAAGGCAGTGCTGGCCTTTGACGTCTTCTTAAGGAGAATGGTTCCGGTAAATGTGATCACCAAGGCGGAGACGAAACCTCTCGATATGGAGGCATTGTCAAAACGGCCGGGAATTGTGGGCCACATCGTGCGCGGCGGGGAGGATATGTGGAGTCTTGCCAAGCAGTATATGACGACCATAGACGGGATCAAAGAGATCAACGGACTGGACAGCGAAAATGTCAGACCGGGGGATAAACTGTTGATTTTGAAAGAAAATATGAGTATACTGTAAGCACAATGTATACAAGATACAGAAGCATAACGGAGGACACAGGATGAATCAGATTGAATTAAAAGCGCTGGCAAAGATCAATCTGGGGTTGGATGTACTCGGAAGAAGAGAAAACGGATACCATGACGTGCGTATGGTCATGCAGTCCATCTATCTGTACGACGAGGTAAAGATCGAGAGAACAGCCTCATCAGAGATCAAAGTAGCGTCGAATTTAAATTTTCTTCCCACCGGGGATGGGAATATCGCGTATAAGGCGGCAAAGCTTTTAAAAGAAGAGTTCCATATCGAAGAGGGAGTCCGCATTTCCCTGAACAAGCATATCCCGGTAGCGGCGGGACTTGCGGGCGGCAGCTCTAACGCGGCGGCAGTGCTGTTCGGCATGAACCGGATGTTCCGTCTGGGATTGTCACAGAAGGATCTCATGGAGAGAGGAGTACAGCTCGGGGCGGATGTTCCCTACTGTATCATGCGGGGAACCGTGCTTGCGGAAGGGATCGGCGAGGAGCTGAGCGTTCTTCCGGCGATGCCTAAATGTACGGTGCTCATCGCCAAGCCGCCCATCAGCGTGTCAACGAAGACTGTATATGAGGCGCTTGATTCTAAGGAGACTGGAACACACCCGGATATCGACGGGATTATAGACGGACTGAAAGCGGGCAGCCTGAAAAGGGTGGCCGCCTGCATGGGAAATGTATTGGAAGATGTCACCATACCTATACATCCCGTGATAGAAGACATCAAGCGGGAGATGATGGAGGCAGGAGCACTAAACGCGATGATGAGCGGAAGCGGCCCCACGGTATTCGGACTTTTTGAGAACCGGGGCGCTGCCCGCGAGGCGCAGAGAAGAATCAGAGAAAAGTCGCTGGCCAGACAGGTCTATGTGACGAGTATACACAGCGTAAGGAGGGATCAGGATGCCCATTGATTTTGAAGTTACAATGAATGAATATCTTCCATTAAGGGATGTGGTATTTAACACACTGCGCCGCGCGATTCTGCGCGGCGAGCTCAAACCCGGCGAGCGCCTTATGGAGATACAGCTTGCCAACAAGCTGGGCGTAAGCCGTACCCCGATACGAGAGGCCATACGTAAGCTGGAGCTTGAGGGACTGGTGCTCATGATTCCCAGAAAAGGCGCCGAGGTTGCTGAGATTACCGAAAAAAATCTGCGGGATGTCCTTGAGGTGCGCTGTGCATTGGAGGAGCTTGCGGTACAGCTTGCCTGCGAACGGATCGATAAACGTGAGATCAAAGAGCTCCACGCGGCGGCGGATCATTTCCGTGATGTGCTGGGAAGTGACGATATCACGCAGATCGCTCAGGCGGACGAGGCGTTTCACGATGTGATTTTCACTGCCACGGACAATGGACGGCTGATCCAGCTTTTAAACAACTTAAGGGAGCAGATGTACCGCTACCGCATCGAATATCTTAAGAAGAAAGAGTGTCATCCCCAGCTTTTGGCGGAGCATGAGGCGATCATCGCTGCCATCGAAAGCCGTGATAAAGAAAAAGCGACGAAGATAACGGGACAGCACATCAACAATCAGGTAGATACCGTGTTGGGGACTTTAAAACGCAAAGAAGAATAACGGCGGTGAATAAGTCGGAGCGGATCTGTCCATACTCCATATATCAAACAGATTATGGAGGTCATACATATGGACAGAAGCTATAGTACGAGGCGTAATATTATCAGCATGGCGGACAGAAGGGCATCTTTTATGATCCTGATTATGGCGCTCTGTACTGCGGCATTGTTTACAGGGATGGCATATGAGAGAGCGGGAGCGGCTGCACAGGCAAAGCTGCAGGAGCATCTGGCGGAGGAAGTCTTAAGATTCCACGTGCTGGCAAATAGCGACAGCGAGGAAGACCAGTCCTTAAAACTGGAGGTGCGTGACAGTGTACTTTCGTTCCTCGAAGAAAACATGCCTCGGACTGACAGTGCGGCGGAGACAACGGCATGGGCGAGGGAGCATATCGACGACATTGAAGAAGCAGGGCGTGATGCCGTAGCCGCGTCAGGGGCGGATCAGACGGTCAGCGCGGCAGTAACCACCTGCTGGTTCCCGGATAAAAGCTACGGGGACGTTACGTTTCCGGCGGGAAATTATGAGGCGCTGCGCATCGAGATCGGTGCCGCAAAAGGCCATAACTGGTGGTGCGTACTCTATCCAAGCCTTTGTTTTCTTGACACGACGAACGCTGTCGTGCCAGAGGAAGGAAAGCAGAAGCTGAAAAACGTGCTGACGGAGGAGGAGTACGCGGAAGTGACCGCCACATCAGACTTTGAGATAAGCTGGTTTTTCTTCGGAGAAAAATAGAGGAGAAATATGACGGAATTTTTAGTAAGACATTTTGTAAAAGATTATACGGACGTTGAGAAGATATCCGTGCGGACGGCATATGGTGTGCTCTCCAGCATTGTGGGTATCTTCTGTAATGTGTTCCTTTTTATTGTAAAATTCGTGGTGGGACTTGTGCTTCACAGTGTGTCCGTTACTGCGGATGCTTTCAACAATCTTTCGGACGCGGGTTCGTCCATCATCAGCTTTGTAGGGGTGAAGATGGCGGAGAAGCCGGCGGACAAGGATCATCCTTTCGGACACGGGCGCATCGAATATATAGCGGCGCTGATCGTGTCCTTCCTTGTGCTGGAAGTCGGATTCACTTTTTTAAAGGACTCTATCGCCAAGATCCGCACACCTGAGGAACTGAATTTTCAGGCGGTGTCCGTGCTCATCCTTGTGTTGTCCGTGGCGGTAAAGCTGTGGCTCGGCCTGTTCAACCGGAAACTGGGGGCAAGGATCAACTCTAAAGTGATGATGGCTGTGTTTACGGACTCCATGGGGGATGCGGTTACCACGGGCGCTACGATCCTTTCCATCCTTTTTTTCGGGGTGACAGGCGTCAATATCGACGGATTCGTCGGCGTGGGTGTTGCGCTGGTCGTTATGTGGGCAGGCGTGGGGATCGCGAAGGACACGCTGGAACCGCTCATCGGTGAGGCCATTGACCCGGAAGTATATGAGCAGATTAAGAGGTTTGTAGAAGACTATGAGGGAATTCAGGGCACCCATGACCTGATCGTACATAACTATGGGCCGGGGCGGAGCATGGCGTCCATCCACGCGGAGGTTCCTAACGATGTGGATATCGAGCAGTCCCATGAGATTATAGACCGCATCGAGCGGGACGCGGCGAAGAAACTGGGAGTATTCCTTGTCATCCATATGGACCCGGTGGAAATGAAAGACGAGCGTGTGCTCGGTATCAGGGAACGTGCTGTACACATCCTGAAGGAATTAGACCCAACGTGCAGCATCCACGACTTCCGCGTGGTACACGGGGAGAAGCAGATCAATCTTATCTTTGATATGGTCATCCCCATCGAGTATGATGAAGAGAAGAGAAGCGCCCTTCCGCAGCATCTGACAGAACGGCTGCAAAAGGAAGATTCCAGATACAGGTGCGTGATAACCGTGGACTATGAGTATGTGGCAAAGACTGAGGAGTGATACAGATGACAGAGAATAAAGCAGAGATACAGAGCAGGCAGGTAATAAGCGGACAGTTCCAATATGAGCGGCCGCAAGATGATGCGGCGGGAAACCGATATGAATTTGACAGCAGGGTAAGGTACAGCGAGATCGATCACAGGGGAACCATGACGCTTCCGGCGCTGATCAATTATTTTCAGGACGGGAGCACCTTCCAGTCAGAAGAACTGGGACTGGGTATGGAAAAGCTTAAAAAGGATAAAAAGGCGTGGGTGCTTTCCTACTGGCAGATCATCATAGAACGCTATCCGAAGATGGGAGAGCATATTACGGTAGGGACTTTTGCCACAGAATTCAGGGGACTGTTCGGGAACCGAAATTTCTATATGAAGGATAAGGACGGAGGCATGATCGCATGTGCCAATTCGATATGGGCATTCATGGATCTTGAGAAAGGAAGACCGTGCAGACCTTCGCCGGAGTATATCGAACCCTACGGAGTAAGCAAGCCGCTGGACATGCCCTATGAGGACAGGAAGATCATCGTGCCGGAATCGTTCGAAGAGCGGGAGCCTTTCCCGGTGAGAAAATACCATATTGACACGAATGAGCATGTGAATAACTGTCAGTATGTCCAGATGGCGATGGAAATGCTTCCGGGGGACGTATCTGTCAGGCAGGTAAGAGTGGACTATAAGAAGTCGGCAGTGCTCGGAGATGTGATCTGGCCGAGAATCGCCACGGAGCAGGAACGCATCGTGATCGAACTGTGCGATGCAGATAAAAACCCGTATGCGGTCATTGAGATGAGATAAGAGAGGGAGTCCTCAACGGATTTAATCTAACCCGCCTAGGACTTCCTCTAATACGTCTTCTACCGAATCTGTCACATAAGCGGCATGCTGGGCGATACCGGGAGCGGAGCCTGACATGGCATAGCTTTTCCCGGCCAGTTCCAGCATTTCCACATCATTGTACTCATCGCCGAAAGCCATACATTCCTCCGGCTTGATGCCAAAGCGCTCCATCAGCGTCTTGAGCGCCTTGCCTTTACTGCATCCGGGAGTAATGAAGTCAATCCATATCGTTCCCGAAGTCACGGCTTTGATCTCCTGCCCGAACATATCTTTCAGATGATTTAGATACTCCATATTGTCGTCTGTTCCCAGATTGGCAACGGCAATCTTCATGAACGGCAGTTCCACGTCTCTTATATCTTTTACGGTTCTGATATTAAAATGCATCACATTTTTCATATGATTCTCAAAGTCCGGATTCCCCGCTTCAATGTAGCTTGCCTCCGGCCGTGATATGAGAAGCTCATACTCAGAATTCTTCCTCACCTCGTCAATGACCCTCAGCGCAAGTCCGTCGGAAATATTGCCGCAGGAGATGGCCTCTCCCTGATGGATGCACAGTGAGCCATTGTCAGAGATATAAGAGATATCGTCCTTGATCTTTCTGAATATATACCGTTCGCTGTCATATTGGCGGCCGCTTGCCGCCACAAAATGAATTCCCTTCTGCGTCAGCTTGTGGATGAGGCGCACGGCCCGGGGCGTGAGTTCCTGCGCCCCGTCTCTTAGCAGTGTGCCGTCCAGATCGCTTGCGATCAGTTTTATCATGATGCGTTTCCTCCGTTATCAGACAGCCATTTTTCTATGGTCGATACATCTTTTTCAACAACTTGGGCGATCATTTCTGCGGGCATACCCATCCTGCTTAAATTCCGCGCGGCTTTTCTACTGCTTTCCAAGGCACCGGCGCGTCTGCCCTCCCGTTTGCCTTTCCGTCTGCCTTCTCGGAGGCCCTTTTGCAACCCTTTTTGCAGTCCTTTTCGCATACCTTCCTGCTTTCCGTCTTCTCTGATCTGATCCATAATCTCACACATGATATCCATTCCCCTTTCCTCGGTCTTTAAAAAGCGCACCATCTTCGATAACTCCCCCTCACTGTCATCGAAAGGGTCTGCTGTTTTGAAATAGTCCATCAGTTTCGCGATCCTGCTCCCATCGTTTATGGCAGTATTTACATAAGCTATGCGGACGCCGTCATCGTGCGGCTGACCTGTCTGGCGCAGACGCTTTTCCTCTTCATATACAGTGTACCCGCCCTTCCAGATATCAGGCCCGCTTATGTAAAAGATATAGCGGCGGGGCAGTTCACTGTATGAGCTTCCTTTACGAAGCGTCTCGCTGTCTGTCATGGCACTGTAAAATCTTGTTCTTCGGGCATGATCCACCGTATCGGAGCCTTCAATCTCCATGTGATACAGTCGGCCGTCCATATCCTCAGCAAGCACGTCCAGCCGGGCTCCGTGGGAAACAGCCTTGGAAATGGCATACTGCGTCCGTACCGTTTTCAGCCGGATACGGCTGTCACCTGAAAGTATCCTTATAGCATGCTGGCATGCTTCAAGATCGGAGAATACGACAGACATAAATACGTCGCTTAAGAGAGTGAATTTCGTCAGTCTCTTAAGAAGATATTCCCGCTCCGCCAGACGGTCGGCGGGAATATCTCCCAAAGTCTTACGGGGAGTTTTCTTTTGTGTTTTTGCTGCATTGTGTTTTTTCATAAATGTAATTATAGCTGCGATGTAATGCACTATCATAATATCATAAAATGAACGCCCCGTAAATGCGGGAGTTTTTCTCGAAAAAATGAGCAAGCTCATTTTTCGCATCGCAATATATCTATGGCTGAACTTTTGTAACAAAAAAGAAATACTTGTAACTGTTCTGTAATAGTAATATAATGTGGATGTGTCAGGAAATGGATATGAATGTTCTGTGCCCGGCATAAATATTATGGAAGAGTAAGAGGAAGATAACTATGGGTAAATATTTTGGAACGGACGGTTTCCGCGGAGAGGCGAATGTAGTTCTTACTGTAGAGCATGCGTTTAAGGTGGGGCGTTACTTAGGATGGTATTTCGGTCAGGATCACAAGGCGAGAGTCGTGATCGGAAAAGACACAAGACGAAGCAGTTATATGTTTGAGTATGCGTTGGCGGCGGGACTGACAGCGTCAGGTGCAGACGCGTATCTGCTCCATGTCACGACGACACCGAGTGTCTCCTATGTTGTCAGGACGGAGGATTTTGACTGCGGTATCATGATTTCAGCAAGTCATAATCCTTTCTATGATAACGGTATCAAGGTTATCAACAGCGCCGGACATAAGATGGAGGCAGAGGTTGAGGATAAGATCGAGGCATACATCGACGGCGAGATCGGAGAGCTTCCGCTTGCCACAAAGGAGAATATCGGACGCACGGTGGACTACGCGGCAGGAAGAAACCGTTACATGGGACATCTGATCTCCCTCGCGACACGCTCTTTCGAGGACAAGAGAGTCGGACTTGACTGCTCCAACGGAAGCGCATTTGCCATCGCGAAGAGTGTGTTTGACGCTCTTGGTGCAAAGACATATGTGATCAACAATGAGCCGGACGGAACAAACATCAATACAAACTGCGGCTCCACCCATATCGAGATACTCCAGCAGTTTGTAAAAGAGAAGAAGCTTGACGTGGGATTTGCTTACGATGGAGATGCCGACAGATGTATCGCGGTGGATGAGAATGGAAATGTCGTAGACGGCGACCGTATCATGTACGTCTGCGGGAAATATCTTATGGAACAGGGACGCCTTGAGGATAATACGATCGTCACAACGGTGATGTCCAATCTGGGACTTTACAAAGCGTGTGATAAGATCGGCATGAAGTACGAGCAGACAGCAGTCGGCGATAAATACGTATACGAAAATATGCTGAAGAACGGATATGTATTGGGCGGGGAGCAGTCAGGACATATCATTTTCAGTAAGCACGCGAAAACAGGTGACGGTATCCTTACTTCCCTTATGATTATGGAAGTAATCCTTGAGAAGAAGCAGTCACTTGGAAAGCTGGCTGACGAAGTAAAGATATTCCCGCAGCTTCTCAAAAATGTGCGTGTCACAGACAAGAAGACGGCAAGGGAGAATCCGGCTGTTCAGGCGGCGGTACAGAAAGTGGCGGATGAACTTGGGAGTGATGGCCGTATCCTCGTGCGCGAGAGCGGCACAGAGCCTTTGATCCGCGTCATGGTCGAGGCGGCTACGGACGAGATCTGCGAGAAACACGTGGACAGCGTTGTGGAAGTCATCAAGGCAGAGGGACTGGCAGAGTAAAACTTCGGATTATCCGTCCGTGATGTTTTATCTAAGACATATTCTGCGGAAATATGTTGGCAGTTTCGGCTCCGCTCCATAGAATTAAGAAAAATAACAAAATCTGGAAACATGCTAAAAACGGAAATTGGAAGAGAGCAACTCGGCTTTGCCTCAGACAATCTCTCTGCCAATTTCGACGCATGTTCCCGGATTTTTATTTTTCTAAGTTCTATTCCGAAGTCGCCGCATCTGCCAACACATCCCCGCAGAAAGGCTTTCGAAAAAACTCCGGCGGCCTTTTTGCTACCACGGCAATTCGTAAGCGTCGGAAGTATATCAGTATAGCAAAATACAACAAGGGTTTTGTTACTCAGATGTACGCTCCGAGTTTGACACAACCCGCCCATTGTAAATTGTCAGGGAACAGGAAAACAACAGGGGGTATATATGCCCCTGCGACTGGGAATTGCCCTGACCAATCCGTATTCTAAAGGCACATATGTTTTGT
>ERZ1643251.2881-NODE-2881-length-16769-cov-12.391648_pt1 | contig 16769 bp, 18 predicted proteins | sample MGYA00579261_ERZ1643251 | MGnify/ENA primary metagenome ERZ1643251 (study PRJEB29033, sample SAMEA4952267) | chicken gut metagenome | biome: Broiler Chicken; feature: Gastrointestinal Tract; material: Caecum | place: Ireland | collected 2018 | study: Broiler...
TGTGCTTCCAGCACCTAAAAGAAAGCCACGTACTTTCAGTGCGTGGTAGTTTACAGAAAAGCCAGCTTGTTTCTTGACAGAAAAACGAGCCTGAAAGAAAGATTGCACCGGAATTGAAAAACAAAGAGGTAACTGTAGATTTGGATCCTGAAAAGATTGCTATTTTGTTACAGATGATTAAGAAGATGAGTCAGAAGAAGCATATTGACAATTATGAAGTGATAAGAAGAGAATTTTGGGAAGAATATAATGATTATGTTACGTTTGATGAGATAGAAAATGTATTAGATAGACTAGGATTGAAGCGAACTTTGTAGGAGGGAGAAGCTCATGAGTAAAAAGTATTTAGTTTAAAATGACATTGAGAAGATCAGCAGTCAACTTCGGAAATTAAATTATAAACTTTCTGGGGCAATGGATGAGTTGGAAGATATGGAAAAAAGCAGACTTCTGAATTGAGACAGAGGATATTGTTTTTTTGCCTGGCGTTTTTGTAGTTTCATGGACACTACTTCACTTTGGGACAGAGCCTAAGTCCATTCTTTTACTTGTTGGTGGTGGATTTCAACTCATATATTCTTTTCTGAGTTTTTCTATTTATTTTGATATAAAGTCTTTAATTGGGGATGTAAAGAACAATATAGAGTTGATGAAAGTACAAAGAACTTTTTTGGAAAAGCAACTGAAATTTGAACAAATGCGACTTAGTCAACTACAAGAGCAAAGTGATCAATTAGAAGTGGATGCGAGTGTTAAAAGGGGAAAAGATATATATAATAAACCAAAATTAAGACTATTATTGGAATGTATTCGAAAGTTAAATGATGATATGGACATAAGTCGACAAATTAATTTAAATGAGTTGTATTCTGAGTATAGTCATTTGGTATTTAAAGAAGAGTTTGATGAGATAGTGGAGGCATATCAGTTGGTGCGTAGAAAAGAAAAGAGAGATTTGTAAGAAAATTCGACAAGATTCCTGTCGTTTTTTTTATACAATAAAAATGGGTGAGAAAATGACCATTTATCTTGATGTTGTTTTCTTCTTAAATTTCTTCTTTGATTTTCTTTTGCTTTTGACAGTTAATAATACTTTAAGAAGAAATAGTTCTTTAAAAAGATTGTTTTTAGGAGCATTGATTGGTAGTTTAACTATTTTTCTTTTGTTTATCTCTATGACGTCTTTGGTATTATTTCTCATTAAAGTTTTGATTAGTATTTTGATGTGTGTCGTGAGTTTTGACTTGAAGGATCGAAGGTATACGATTCAAAATCTTAGTTATTTTTATATGACTAGTACGGTATTGGGAGGATTTTTATATTTTCTCCAATTAAGTTTTAGTGAACAGCAAAATGGTCTTATTTTTACGTATGATAATATTTCTATTTCTTATGTTTTTTTGGTCATAATTTCACCCATTATGTTATATATTTATATTAAGCAGCGAAGAGAAGTTTCGCATTATGAAAGATTTTATGAAGTTAAAATTTTTTTCTTGGATGGGAAATGTTTATCTTTAAACTCTTATTTGGATACTGGGAATAAATTGGTGGACCCGATTACAAAGAAAAAAATTGTTTTGGTTAGTAGTGAGAAAATTCAAGATATGCATTTTAAACGTTTTATTTATGTGCCTTATAATTCTTTAAATCATCATGGTCTTATGAAGTGTGTTTCTATTGATTATTTAGAGGTTGGGGAAAAGCGAAGTAGAAATTATTTAGTAGGTATTAGTGAAGGTGATTTATTAAGTGATGGAGTAGAATGTGTTTTAAATGCTTATTGTTTGGAGGAACTATTATGATCGAAAAAATTTTGAATTGGTTAAAAAAGAAATATAATGGTTGTTTTTTTGTGGGAAGTAATGATAAGTTGCCACCGCCTTTGGATAAAGATGAAGAGCTTTCTTGTCTCATTGCTTGTAAACAAGGTGATATTGAGGCTAAAAATAAGCTGATTGAACATAATTTAAGGTTAGTTGTTTTTCTTTCTAAGAAATATGAGAGTACAGGTTATGAGATGGAAGATTTGGTTAGTATAGGAACTATTGGTCTTATTAAGGGAATTGAAACGTATAAGATTGATAAGAATATTAAACTTGCTACTTATGCTTCTAGGTGTATTTCTAATGAGATTTTGATGTTTTTAAGAAAGAATAAGAAACGAAAAAAAGAGATTTCTTTAGAAGATAGTTTGAATTATGATAATGAAGGAAACGAACTTCATTTAGAGGATGTTTTAGGTACGGATCATGATTTGGTTAGTGAGGAGTATGAACGTGGGGTAGAGGCTAGTTTTGTTTCACAGGAGATTAATAAGTTAAAGGCACGGGAAAAACAAATTATGGTGTTACGTTATGGGCTTAATAATACAGAAAGTTATACGCAGAAAGAAGTGGCTGATTTACTTGGTATTAGTCAATCTTATATTTCGAGAATTGAAAAGAAGGTGATTCGAAATATTAAAAATTTAATGAAAATTTCCTAGGAACAGTTTTTTTAGAACTGTTTTTTTCTTGTCTTTTTTAGTTCGATTTTATATAATGTTAGATAGGATGTGGTGGTATTTTGAAAAGAGATAATTTCATTTTAATTGGGTTGCTTGTTGTGATTGGGATGATTGCCATTGTGTGTGGTTATTTTGCCTTTCAAAAGAGTGAAAGTGATACGGTTATAGAAACGGATGCAATTCGGATGCAAGAGGAGTATGCATCTTTAAATGGAGAGACAAATAGTAGTAATCGGCAATATAAAAGTGTTAATCTTAGGGATGATAATCCCTATGTTTATCGGACAGAGGATGAGATTGTGCGTATTTTAACTGAGGGCAGTGGGATTATTTATTTTGGTTTTAAGAGTTGTCCTTGGTGTCGGTCAATGGTTAGTGTTTTGGCAAATGTGGCGAGTGAAAAGAATGTAGCAACGATTTATTATTTGGATGTAGAAAATATTCGTAGTGTTCTTTCTTTGGACGAGAATAATAAATTGATTACAGAAAGAGAAGGTAGCAGCGGATATTATAAAATTCTTGAAGCTCTTAATGATGTTTTGGAGGAATATACTTTGACAGGTGAAGATGATACTGAAATAGATACAGGGGAAAAGCGTCTTTATGCTCCAACGGTTGTTGGTGTATTAAATGGTGAGGTTAAGAGTATTCATGTGGGGACTGTAGATAGTCAAACTGATCCTTATGCTGATTTAACAGAAGAGCAATATGAAGAGTTAAAAAAGATTTATACTAAGCTTATTGATGATGCTGCGGCACCAGTATGTACGGATGTTTGTTAAACTAGGCAATTGCTTAGTTTTTTCTTTTGCTTTATAATAAAGACGAGGAGTGTGCTCATGAAAAAAATTTTAATTGTGGAGGATGATCGAAGTATTGTTTCAGAGTTGGAGGCATTACTTATTCATGCGGGGTATGCGGTTGAGATTTTAAAGGATTTTCAAAATGCTTTAGAAGAGGTTTTAAAAATTTTGCCTGACTTGATTTTGCTTGATATTAATATTCCTTATTTAAATGGCGAAGTTTTGTTGCAAAGTTTAAGAAAGGTGTCTAATATACCGGTTATTATGGTAACTAGTCGGGCAAGTGAAACGGATGAAGTGCTTTCGATGAGTTATGGGGCAGATGATTATGTGACTAAGCCTTATAATCCAACAATTTTGTTATTGAGAATTCAGGCCGTTTTAAAACGAAGCGAGAAGACTTTGGATACAGTTTCTTTTAAGGATGCGGTTGTTTATATTCAAAAAGGGATGATTAAGAAAGGGGATATTGAGGTTTTTTTGACCAAAAATGAGATGATTATTTTTAATTATTTGCTTAATCATCAAAATGTTATTGTAACTCGTGATGAGTTGATGACGGATTTATGGAATAATAATGAGTATATAAATGATAATGCATTGACGGTGAATATAAGTCGTTTGAGGGCAAAGTTAAAGGAAGTTGGGCTTGGTGAGGCTATTGAGACACGTAAGGGAATGGGGTATATTTTATCATGAGGATGCGTGATTATTTTCAGGATAAATTAGGTTTATTGTTTCTTGCTCTGGTTAGTTTGGTTATGATTTTGATGCTTTGTTTGGCGTTTAAGGTTCCTTTAGAAGCCATTTGGGCTATTTCGTGTTTATATTTATTTACGTTAGGTGCGATGTTTTGTCTTTCTTTTTTTAAGAAGAAAAGGTTTTATACTGATTTTATTCAAAATATGGAACGATTAGATAAAAAGTATTATATTTTGGAAACACTTAGTATGCCAAATTTTTATGAGGGAAAAATTTTGTATGATGGTTTGTATGTGATTAATAAAGCAATGATTGAACATGTTAAGAATTATGAATTACAGATGGATGATTTTAAAGAGTATATTGAGATGTGGATTCATGAAGTAAAGATTCCTTTGGCTACTCTTACTTTGATGTTTCATAATCGTAAAGAGTATGATAAAAAGGTTTTGGAGCAGTTACGACGTATTGAAAGTTATTTAGATCAAGTTTTATATTATGTAAGGCAGGAGTTTGCCGAGAAGGATTATTTGATTAAGAAGAATAGTTTGGAAAAAATGGTGAATAATGTTTTAGTTAAAAATAAAGATGATTTTTTAGAGAATCAGATTGAGTTAGAGGTTAGGGATTTAGATTTTGATGTTTTTACAGATTCTAAATGGACTTTATTTATTTTGAATCAAATTATTAATAATAGTGTTAAGTATATGGATGATATGAAGGATAAGAGAATTTGGATTTTTGGGAGTGAGGATGAGTCTTCTATTTATCTTCATATTCGCGATAATGGGATTGGTATTCCCTTGCAAGATATTCCTAAAGTTTTTGAAAAGTCTTTTACTGGTGAAAATGGTCGGAAAAGAAGTAGATCGACGGGAATGGGGCTTTATATTTCCAAAAAGTTATGTGAGAAATTAGGTCATAAGATCTGGTTAGAGTCTAGGGAACAAGAGTATACAGAAGTGATTATAGCTTTTGCTAAGAATGATTATTATCAGGTTTTGGAACGGTGAAGCTTTTTTACTGTTTTTTTATGTTATTTTAGAAGTTCTATAAAAATTCGAGTGCTTTTGTTATAATATAGAATATACATTGTTGATTAGATTCAAAGATTTTGTGAGGTGGATTTATGGCGACATTCTCTTATTCGATTACTCAAGCATTTATTTTATTTCCCTTTTTGGCTCTTCTTATCACTTTGCCTTATATTTTTTTTCAATATCATAAATATGGTTCTCTTAGTTTTTATCGGACTATTTTGATTTATGCATTTTTATTGTATTTATTATGTGCTTATTTTTTAGTGATTTTGCCCTTGCCATCTGTAGAAGAGGTTAGTCTTATGACGACACCTAGTTATAATTTGATTCCTTTTCAATTTATTTTTGAGATCTTTCATTTAACTTCTTTTCAAATTAGCGATTTTGCAACTTATTTTCCAACTATGCAAAATCCAGTTTTCTATGAATCTTTTTTTAATTTGTTACTGACAGTTCCTTTTGGTATGTATATGCGTTATTATTTTGGACTGAGTTTTAAAAAGACCTTTTTTTATAGTTTTTGCTTAAGTTTGTTTTTTGAATTTACGCAGTTAACAGGGTTATATTATATTTATCCTAGAAGTTATCGAGTATTTGATGTTGATGATTTGATTTTGAATACAAGTGGGGGATTAATTGGTTATGGACTGGGGTTTTTGTGTACGAAGTTTTTACCAACGAGAGAAGAAATAGATCAAAAAGCACTGAAGCGAGGAGAGAGTGTTTCTTTCTTGCGAAGAACTTTAGCATTTTTGCTTGATTTAACTTTTTATTTGTTTCTTTCTTTTGTGTCTATTTATTTTCTTTGCCAATTTGGCGTTCGATCTAGGCTTATTTTCTTTTTCCTTTTGCTTTTTTGGGCTATTCTATATTATATCGTTTTAACGATTCTTTTAAGAGGAAGAACTTTGGGAATGAAATTTTTGAAACTTACATTTTCTTCGAAGTTAAACCGTGTTTATTTGCGTCAACTTGTTGGTTATTTTTTCTTTTTTTGGTTTGAATACTTGTTTTTTCCTATAATTCTTTTGTTTTTAGGTTTTGTTCTTGTTCGTCATGAAGTTATTTCTGATGCGATATGGAACTATGTTCAAATTGGTGTTTTTTCAGTCACTCTTTTTATTTACATTTTATCTTTATTAAAACGTTTATTTCGTATGCCTTTATGGTATGAGAAAATGAGTCGTCTGGAAATTGCTAGCAATATTCATTTTCAATAAAATAAACTTTAAGTATATAAAACTATTTTTAAAATTGATAAACAAACACTTTCTGTGCTATACTTGTATTATCGTAAGAAGAATAGAACAAACTAGTAGGAGAAGGTGTTTATCGTGAGTGATTTAAAAGAAAAGGTTAGGACAAAGAAGGCTTATTATATTGTTGGAATTATTTTGGTTATTTGTGTATTTATAGGTATATCTTATGCTTTGTGGATTCTAAGTTTTAATCAAGAAGATACAAATATGCTTGCATCAGATTGTTTTCAACTAACTTTTACTGAAGATACAGACGCTATATCTTTAGATAAAGCTTATCCTATCACCGATGAAGAAGGTAAGACTTTAACTCCTTATACGTTTACGATTACCAATCAATGTTCTTCTTATGCTTCTTATCAAGTAAATCTTGAAGTTTTAGATTCATCTACTTTGAGTCGTTATGAGGCAATTAAAGTTGAACTAAATGAAGATACACCAGTACTTTTATCTAGTAATGAAGTTGTACAAACGACATTAGATAATGCCACGACATATTTTAAACTCAAAACAGGATATTTGGATCATAATGAAAGTGTAAGTTATGATCTAAGATTATGGATGGATGAGAATATTACGATGGCAGATGTAGATGTTATGAATACATCTTTTGCTAGTAAGATTACAATTACGGCAAGTTACATTGATCATATGCCAAGTGATTATGAACTTTGTGTGGAGAAGTATGGTGCAGATTCCATTCAATGTAGTATCTTAGCAGATGCAGATACTGAAGGTTGTCCAACGGTTAGGGACGATGGAACAGTTCAAGTGACTAGTGGTGAAAGTACTAATGGTTACTTATGTAGTGCCCCAGATGACTATGGAACTAGTTATTACTATCGTGGTAATGTTGAAAACAACTGGGTTAAGTTTGGAGGATATTACTGGCGAATCTTAAGAATCAATGGTGACGGAAGTATAAGAATGATTTATGCTGGAGATGCTAGTGTTATCGATGCTTTGCCAAATAAAAGTGATATTTTAAAAAATGGCTATGATGATGGAGACACAGATTATACCCAAATAGGAACAAGTTATTACAATTCAATTTCTGATAACAATGCGTATGTCGGTTATATGTATGGCGAGAATTATTGGGGAGAACCTGAGACAAGTGAAACCACAAGTAGTCAAAGTCTAAATTATTACTACTATTATGCGGATAGTTATACTTTTGATACTGCGACAGGAACATATACTTTAACAGATCCTACACAAGCTGTATGGAGTGAAGAATTAGTAGGAAAATATACGTGTGCAAGCACATCAACAAGTTGTACCACAATGTATGTTATAGATTCTTATTATGATTCTTCCTATGCATATGTATATAGTTATACTAGAACTAGTGTAGAAGGAGGATATGAAGAGAATCATGGAACAAGTCGAAGTACAAGACCATTAGCAAGAAATTACTATTATGCGGATAGTTATACTTTTGATAAAACAACCGGAGAATTTAGACTCACGGATTATACAAGAAGTATATATGACGGAAGTCAAGTAGGAAAATATACATGTAATAATGGTGGTTCAAGTTGTACGACATTATATTACCTAGAAAGTGAAAACACCATTACAACAGCAAATGTAAAGACCATAAGTGGAACAGGAACAACTTATGAAGATACGCATGCTAACATAACAGATAGTACCATTAAAGGAAAAATAGATGAATGGTATGAAACAAACTTATTAGGGACAGAGTATGAACAATATATTGCAGATACCTTATTTTGTAATGATCGTTCGTTTGGTTCTTCCAATAGTGGGACTGGTATAGGGACAAGTGAAACTCGTTATCGATGGAATAGTTCTAGTAATGGAATACGACTTACATGTCCAAATCAAAATGATCGCTTTACAGTAGATGATGAAGTAACAGGAAATGGGGATTTAATATATCCAATAGGACTTGTTAATACAGACGAGGTAGTTTTAGCAGGAGGATATAGTACAACTAATTCTGTTTATTATTTATATACAGGCAACTATTACTGGACCATGTCGCCTATCGGATTCAATGGCTTTAATGCAGATGTTCGTCGCGTCGATTCGAACGGTGGTGTGAGCAGTAGTAGCACCGTGCGTGGCTCGGAAGGTGTAAGGCCCGTTATAAATCTAAAGGCTGATAGTCTAAAATCTGGTGATGGAAGTGCTAGTAATCCATATACAGTTGAAAGTGTTTAGGGGAATTTTATTCTCCTTTTTTGGGTAGTTAGATGTTTTATTTCTTTGAGAAATATAGAAGGGTTCTTTTTGGGAATAAGTAAGTAAATTCTTGATTTCGTTCTTGTTAGGGCTACGTAGAAAAGTCGTCTTTCTTCGTCATAGGGATAAGTCTCTTGGTTTTGGATAAGCTGTAGGATGTGTTCGTCTTTTCTTTGACAAGGAATACCGTATAGGTCGTTTGAGACATTTAAGAGTATAACTATATCGCTTTCTAGGCCTTTAGATTTATGGATGGTTAGGTAACGAATGGAATAGTTTTCTAAAGTAGGAATAGTAATATAGTTGTTTTTCTTTTGGGTATAGGTTGTATAGTTTTTTAAGTCATAACTTGTTCTACTTAGTATTAGTATTTCTTTTGTGGGATCTAGAGTATGAATTAAGTTTATTAAGTCTTTTTTAGGATTGGTGTAATAAATGAGTTTTAAAGGATTTTTAAGGTGTTTATCACTTTTTAAATTCTTTTTTATTTGGTAAGGATTTTTTTGAATAAATTTTCCGGCTATGGTTATAAGTTCTTCGCTATTGCGATAGGTTTTTTCTAGTTTATATATGGTTGTGTTGGGAAAATAGTTTTGAAAGTTTAAGAAGAGGTTGTTGTCGCATCCTGAGAAACGATAGATGGATTGGTAGTCATCACCGACGACACATAAAGAGGCATTTGTTAAGTGAAGGATTTCTTGGATGAGGTTAAAACGGACTAAAGAGGTGTCTTGGAATTCATCAATGATAATGTATTTATATGGAAGTGATGGTTTGTGTTCTTTTAAGTATTGGGTTGCAAGTTTGATCATGTCGTCAAAGTCGATAGAGTTTGTGCTTTGTTTTTCGGTTTCATAGAGTAGGAGAATGGCGTAGATGATACACAGATCGGGGATGTATTTTTGGGTATTAAAAAAGTTTTTGAAATCTTGTAGGGATAGGTCTTTGTTTTGGAAGAGGTTGATGAAGGTTAGGATAGTCTTTTGATAATTAAGAAGAGACTTAGTTTTTAAGAGTTTAGACCATGGTTTTTTGAAGAGGGTAAATTTGTGATAGATGATATTTTGAAGGGTTTTGTTTCCGAGACAGGCTGAGGCAAAGAATTCAGTAATTGTTTCTTCTAAGAGGGTTGGTGAGGCGATTGTAAAGTTTTTTTCTTTAAGTATTGTTAAGGCAAGTTTGTGAAAGGTAAAAACGGGACAATGGGTATGGCAATTTTTTTGAATGTTTGCTTTTAAATTTTGAGTGGTTTCGTTTGTAAAAGAAAGACACAGGATTTCTTCGTTGGTAGCATAGCCTTGGTCTAAAAGATATTTGATTTTGCCAATTAGTGTTAAGGTTTTACCAGAGCCTGCTCCGGCAATAATTAGGGAATAGGGTTTATTTTCTATGATAGGTTTTAGTTGTTCTTTGTCTAAAGCATAGCCATTGATTTTCATGATGGTACTCCTTTTTTTCTTTTTAGTATAGAGGGGTTAGTTGTCTAAAATTGCCGAATTATAGAAAAAAGTTTCTTTTTTTAATAATTAAAATGAAATTATATGTAAATTTATATAAACTTAAACTATATAGAAATTTAGATAGATTAATGTTAAAATGATTTTAGAAAGACTGGTGAATGTTATGTCGAAAAACAATAGTTTAAAACTTGTTCATGTGACAAAGAATTACAGTTCTAAGAAAAAGATTTTGGTTTTATGTGATGTAAATGTAGAGTTTTGTAAGGGAAAATTTTATGCGATTATGGGTAAAAGTGGTAGTGGTAAGTCTACTCTAATAAATCTTTTAGGTTTAATTGATTCTTTTGATGAGGGTGAATATATTTTTTTTGATAAGAATGTTCAAGAATTTTCTGATAAAGAGTTAGCAGATATAAGACGAGAAAATATAGGTTTTATTTTTCAGGATTATCAATTAGATGCTTATTTAAACGCTTCAGAAAACGTTATGGTACCAATGCTACTCGACAAATCCATTACTCAAAAAGAAAAGAAAAATAAAGCAGAGGATTTACTTTCAATGTTTGGACTTAAAGATCGAATGAATCATTTTCCTAAAGAGTTGTCTGGTGGCGAGCAACAACGGGTAGCTATAGCTAGAGCATTAGCTAATAATCCAAGTGTATTGCTTGCTGATGAGCCTACTGGCAATCTAGATGAAGAAATGGAACAAGAGATTTTTAGTTATTTAGCAGAAATCGCTAAAGAAGGAAAATGTGTTATTGTTGTTAGTCATAGTAAAGAGATAAAAAAGTATGCTGATAAGGTATATACCATTTTAAATGGACGAGTGGTTGAGGAGTAAAAAATGACGTGGCAATCTTTATGTTGGAAACATATTATTAGAAACAAAAAAAATTGGTATTATCTTTTTTTCTTTTCTTTTTTCACTTTACTGATACTTATTGCTTTTACTTTTTATCAAAATTTTGTTTATTATATAGAAAATACTATTACTAAAAATATAGGATTTAGAACATTGAGTATTTCTCCAGATTTGGATCAAGAAGATTATGGATTGAGAACAATTCAAGAACTTGATTACATAGTTGATGTACATAGTGCCCTTTATGACACTGTTTCGGTTGTATCAAGTTTTAAAAATGATCAATTTGATGGAAGTATAGATTTGGTTTACGGTAATGCGCCAGTGCTCCCTCAGGTCGTTTTAGGTAGAACTTTGTCGTCTAATTCTTTTGGTGAGGCTATTTGTCCTGTAAATTTTTATCCATCTTCTCTAGCGTATGGATTTGTTTTAAATAAAGAAAAAATGTTACAAGGTAGTGATTTATTAAATACAAACTTTCAGGTTGAATATTATTCATATAAGTTTGATGGCGAAAAAATGGTTCCTAACGAAAATTTTTCTAAGGAATTTAAAATAGTTGGTTTATATGATTCGGATACCGTAATGAATCCCGCCAATGTTTGTTATGTTTCTGAAAATGATATTATTGATATGGCTAATGATTCTAATTCAAACGATGATTCTGTTGTATATGGCTTTATTGCGTTGGTGGACGATTTGTCCCATGTTGATGAAGTAATAGAGCAGTTAGAACAGTTAGGTTTTTATGGTACTAATATACGTAATGAAATTGATTTTTCATCTGTTAATCTGATTTTGTTAGTTTGTCGTTTAGTTGTTGCTTTACTTTTAACTTTTCTCTTTTTCTTAACTGTCTTTTTTGTTAGAAAAAAGATAGTTAGTGATGCTAGATATTTAAGTCTGTTACGTGCTAGTGGTTTTTCTAAAATAAATTTGATTAAAATGTATTTACAGGAAATAATATTGATTAGTGTATTAGCATTTTTAATTGGTTGTGTATTATTTTGTTTATTATATTTTTGCTTTATAGTTTTTTTAGGACCAAAAGTATATACAACTTTTCATCTCCAATTATTTTTTCTTCCATATGCTTTGACGTTTGGTGTGTTATTTATTGTAAATATTGGGGTTACTCTTTTTCTTCTTCTTAGGCAACTAAAAAATGAGATTGTTATGGATTTGAGAGGTGGGTTATGATACTGTTAAAAAGTTTTTATCGAAAAAAAGTTACAAAAGTTTATATTATTTTATTATCTTTAGTTATTGCACTTGTGTTAACTTTGCAAAGTTTTATTCAATATTTTTCAAGATTAAGTGCTGAGCTTTTCTCGAGTTATTCTATTGCTATTGTGATTAGTAATCAAAACATAGATAAACAGCTGGAAACTTATTTTTTCCCTCAGCAAATTCATAGTAATCTTGCATTTGTTCCTGATAAAAGATTAAATACAATTAAGGATCCGGGATATGTTGTTGAAAACTCTGATGGAAACATTTTAGATTCTTATATTCCTGATAACCATAATAATACATATGTAATGACTTGGGATGAATTTAAAATTTCTGGATTTGATCAAAATATTTTGGTGGTTTCAGATAAAGAACGAGATTTGGATTTGAATGACGATGAAATTGTTTTAGGAATAAGGGCTGGGTCTTATGAGGAGTTAAAAAAAAGTCAATATATTCAGAAAATTTTAGGTCAGCCTGTTGCTTTCTATTATGACGATGAATCTTTAGAATTTATTATTAAGGATGTTTATTCCTCTGAAGAATGGACAAATTTTCCGGAATTAGTTATTTCTGAGAATTTATATCAGATATTGCAACGTTCTCAAAAAAGTTTTTTTTACACAATATCTTTGTCTAATGTGGATGATGTTCAAGAATTTCAAGAAAAGATGAGATCTTTGGAAAATGACAATGTATCTGTTGTTTTGGATACTTATTATCCTCATGGAGAAGGAATTTATGATTCTCATTTGAAAGATACTATTTCGTTTCTCAAAATTTTTGGGTGGTTAGGAATAGTTTTTGTTTTGATTCTTTTGATAGTTATTATAAAAAACATTTTTAGCGATTTAAGAAAGAATATTAGTTTGTTGAGTAAATTGGGATTTCGTAAATCACATTTAAGTCGTTTATGTATTGTGAGAGTAGCATCTTTGCTTGTTTTAAGTTTTGGTATTGGATTTTGTATATCTGTTTTAATTTTATGGTTGGGAAATATTCTGTTTGATTTATCTTTGCTTTTGCCAAATATTTCTTTTATGTTAATTTGTTTAAGTTTAGGAATAATATCTAGTGTGGTGTTAGCTTTGACTATTCAAATAAAAAGTTAGCTTAAAGTTTAAAATTTTAGTTTTTCCATAAATGAAATATACATTAGAGTATATCGTTAAAAGTTTTATAGCTGGTATAATTAAAGTGTAGGCTGGAGTATATTTTAGTCGACTAGAAGGGAGTGTGTGTTTGTGAAGAATGTTATGAAAAAAGCCGTAGTAGCAGTAATAGTATTTAATGTTTGTTTTGCGTTTGTATCTTTAGTAAGCGCTAAATCGGGTAGTGCTACGTTAGGATATAATTCTAATTATCAAATTGAGAGTGATGGTAATTTAGGTAGTAGTTTTACCACCACAATTTATGCTTCATCTTTGACTTATTCACCTACTATTGAAACGCAGACCGGAAGAAAAATGTTTAATTTAATATGGCATGATTCTGGTAAGTCTACACGCGGGATAACCTCTACTGGAGTAACTTATTATACAACTTGGTCTGCCAATGGCTCATATGCAACTAGGGCTACTTGGAAAAATATAACAAATGGTACTTCAATAACAGGAACCTTTTCGTTGTATTAATGTTACTTATAAGTATTTAAGAGCTTTATTTGATTGAGATAAATCATTTAAAGTTCTTTTTTTTGACAGAAATGTTAACTTAAAAGTAAATGATTGGCGATAATAGAGTTAGTTGTCTAAAATTGCCGAATTATGTATAATAGAAGTGAAATTGTGGTGATATGATGAAGGAGTTACTTATTCCGGTTGGTTCTTGGGAAGCTTTAGAGTATGCTGTGTATCAGGGGGCTGATGCTGTTTATCTGGCTGGTAAGCGTTTTGGAGCAAGGGCTTATGCAAATAATTTTACGGAAAGCAAGTTAGAAGACGCTGTTTTATTTGCGCATTTATATGGAGTAAAAGTGTATGTGACAGTCAATACAATGCTTTTTGAACGTGAATTAGAAAGTGTTGAAGATTATCTTTCTTTTTTAGATAAAATTAAGGTTGATGCAGTTATTGTTTCGGATTTAGGGTTGGTGAGTTTTATTCATGCTCATTATCCTAGGTTAGTCGTTCATTTATCTACGCAGGCTCATACGTTTTTTGCAAAACAACTTTATTTTTGGAAGAGTTTAGGGGTTAGTCGTGTTGTTCTTGATCGTGAGTTATCTTTGGAAGAAATTAAGGCTTTACCTAAGGTTATGGAGTTTGAAGTGTTTATTCATGGGGCTTTATGTGTTTCTTTTTCAGGGCAGTGCTTGTTTAGTTATTTTAGTGATGGCAGGAGTGGTAATCGAGGAACTTGTAGTCAGTTGTGTCGGATGCCATATACGTTATATTATAAGGGAAAAAGGGTTCAGACAGAGGGCAAGTATTTATTATCAACTAGGGAGTTAAATACGTCTCATAGGATGAAGGAACTTATGGATAGTCCTATTGATTCTTTTAAAGTTGAAGGACGAATGAAAAGTGCGGAGTATGTTGGGTTTATCACGCGTTTTTATAAAAAGGTTATGAAGTCTTTTGAGGTGGATTCTAAAGAAGAGAAGAAGCTTTCTTTACTTTTTAATCGTAAGTTTACGGAAGGGTATTTGTTTAATGATGAAGTTATGAATTTTAAGACTTCAAATCATCAGGGGATTGTGATTGGTAAGGTTTTGGAATGGAATAAAAGTAAGATTAAGATAAGGTTAACGGATGAGTTGGTGCAAGAAGATGGAATTCGGTTTGGGAGTGAAGACAAGGGTTTTATTGTTAATTATTTGTATGATGATAAAGGGAATTTGATTCATGAGGCTAAGAGTGGGGATGTTGTTTTTGTAGATAATAAGGTTGGACTTGCAAGTAAGACGAGTGTTCTTAAGACAACTGGTAAACGAATCACTCAAGAAATTCAAGGTTATGATAAAAGAAAAATTCCTATATGGATGAAGGTTCGAGCAAGTTTTCCAGAGTTAACATTTTGGGTATCGGACGGAGTAAATGAGGTAGTGGTTCAAAAGGATATTTGCGAAGAAGCAAGAAATCAAGGGGTAACCAAAGAGCAGATTATCAAACAATTTATGAGGGTAGGTGATACACCTTTTGAGGTGAAGAATATTGATGTGGTTATTGATGGGGAGTTGTTTATTCCTGTAAGTTTGATGAACATGGTACGAAGAGAAGGAATTGAAGTGTTGCAGGAAAGGAGGATGAATAGGCATGAAGATTAGTGTGCTTGTTTATACGAAGGAACAGTATGAGGTTGTGCAGGAGTATCCAGTTGACGAGATTTATACGGCTAATTATGACCTTGCAATGGAAAATCCTTCTTTATATTATCAGACACCTAAATATTTTTCAGAAAAAAAGATGCCTCATCGTTTATTATGTGGGGATGTCGGATGGCTTATGGAGAGTGAGAATCATACTATTATAACGGATTATAATTTAAATGTGGCAAATCACTTTAGTGTAGAAGAATTGTTAAAAAGAGGAGCTACTAAAATCACTCCTTCTTTGGAGTGTAGTGTAGAGGATTTAAAAGGGTTAGCAAAGTATCCTTTGGAGGTTTTGGTTTATGGTCATGTGGGTGTTATGACTTTGAAAAGTCATCCATTATTTAAGGAAAATGGTTATGAATTAGAAGATTATCAAAAAAGAAGATGGAAAGTTTTGGTAGATGAAAATGATGTTGTTTCTCTTTTAAGTGCTGATCCTGTTAATAGATTGGATGAGTTGGAAGCGTATCAAAGCATTGGAATTACTTCTTTTCGACTTGATTTTACAATTGAAAATAAAGAGCAAGTTAAGAAGATAATGGATTTGATTTTTAATAAATAGAAAAGAAAGTGTTAAGAATGAATAAAGAAAATTTAGTTGATGAATTTAATAAGATAAATGGTAATAGTAATTTAGGAGATATTCAAAATTATATTGCAAAGATGATGGAGGCCAATGGCTGGTCTAATACTTCTTTGGAATTGTTTTGTTATTTAACTGAGGAAGTAGGAGAATTAGCCAAAGAAATAAGAAAGACGAAAAAAAATATGGTTATGGATAGTCATAAAGAGTATTCTTCAAGTTTAAATGATGAGATTGCTGATGTATTTATATACTTGTTGGCTATATGCAATTATTATCAAATTGATCTTTTAAAGGCTTTAAAGGATAAAGAAAAGATAAATTTAGAAAGGTTTTGGAAATAGGGATGAAAACTTTTGCTGATAAGGTACTAGAGTTTAATGAATGGCTAGCAAATGTTTCTTTAGAACTGCCTGAGGGGTATGCTGTGCGTAATCCTTTTCGGGGAGAAAATCAGGATCAAATTAAAGAAGTTACTAAATTGTTTTATCAAAATATTATGCAGACAATAAGAAAAGATTTTTAATTTTGGGGAGTTCGCCAGTATTCCTTTTGAGGATGCTGCTCATCTTTATAAAGAAACAGGTATTCAAATTGAGCATTTTCATGTAAATAAGTCTTCGTCTGATTTTCTATATGAAGTGATGGAAGGCTATGGTGGATGCGCAAAGTTTTATGATTTGCTAGGCACTGGGGGAGTATATCCATTGGCTTTAGCCACATAAATCCTTCAGGTTAAAGACATGAAAGAATTTATAAATGCTGATAAATACCTTATTTAAAAA
>ERZ1643251.2883-NODE-2883-length-16768-cov-3.908634_pt1 | contig 16768 bp, 30 predicted proteins | sample MGYA00579261_ERZ1643251 | MGnify/ENA primary metagenome ERZ1643251 (study PRJEB29033, sample SAMEA4952267) | chicken gut metagenome | biome: Broiler Chicken; feature: Gastrointestinal Tract; material: Caecum | place: Ireland | collected 2018 | study: Broiler...
AATAGAACAAAATGAGGAGATAATAAATCTCTTAAAGAAAGGAGAAAGTCATGCACAATAAGTTAAAGAAACTAGATAAAGAAGATATTATATGTATCATGGATTATATTATAGATGATATGAAAACGTCAAATATGACGTCTTACTTAGACAAATATAAAGCTATGATAGAAGATAAAGTATACTGTATTACCAAAGAACACGCTAGAGAAATTGTAAGAGACATGAAGCCTTACGGCGAAGTGTATTCTATGGATACAGTTAGAACTATGCTAGCAGCAAATGGTATTGATTATGATGAGAAAGTCTGTACAAGATATTACTTAACAATGAATATGTATGCTAATGATGCTAGACAGGTAGCAGAAGAAAACAATATGCCTGTTGATAAGTTCTGTTTTGTTATGGCTAAATCATTTATCAATGATGTTGACGGGGGCAAGCATAAAGTAGAGAAATATTTCATGGATGTTGTTGATTAAAGATATATCATGTGATATAATTTAGTTGGTACTTCTATATAAATTTTTTATTTTCAAAAGTATATCTTCCCCAACCGATATACTAATAAAGACTAGGAATAATCCTAGTCTTTTTTTTGTTGAACACAGAATAAGCATAGACTATTTAGCAGAGCATTGCCTATTAAGCTATCCATTAATATGATATCATTTCATACTATTAAAGTCAAGAGTTTCATATGGTTTTATATCCGCCCATGAAACATCTGAACCATCGGCATCCCAGTCCATTGGTACTCTAAATGGCAAATCTCTTAATATTTTTAATAAGTCATCTACTATACCTTCCTTTGCTTCCTCAATCCAAACCTCAAATAAAATACTATCATGTACAGTATTAATTATTCTAGTCTTTTTATCTGCTAAAAACTCTTCTAGTTCATATAGCTTAGTCTTTAATATATCTCCACAGCTACCCTGTATCAAAGCATTAGGTGCTTTATAGGCTTCCTTAGTTGCATACTTAAAGTGTCTTTTCCTTTTACCCCATGTTCTAACATACCCTCTCTCACGGCATACCTTCTTAACTTTATTTAAGAAATTCTGTATATCAGGGAACTGGTCAAAGTATTTCTGTTTCATTTCTCTTGCCTTGCTAATATACTCTTGTGCCTCATCACTACAATAATACTGTACAGCTACATCATCAGGATATCTGTTCTTTAAGTACTCTAAGTTAGATTGCATATCCCATGACAAGTTATCTAACATAAATCTTCTAGTAGCCCTGTTATACAGTGCTTCGTCTAGTGGGTATCCTAGTGATACACATAGTGCTGACAAGCCTAGTCCGGTATACTAAGGAGAAATTTAATTTTTTTCCTACTTGTCTGTTCTCACGCTTTGCTGCCTCATCGTGTGGTAGTCCAAGCATAAGCATAGCAGTACCTGTATGCACATCAATACCATCGTGTATTAATTGCATGAAGTGTTTGTCATTAGCGTAGTGACCAAGCATTCGGTATTCCTGTTGTGCTGCATCTATCTCTACTAAACAATACCCTTCCTCTGGTATAATCCCTTTCCTTACACGCTTGTCATCCTTGGGCAAATTTTGAAAGTTCACTTTTTATTATCCAATAGGCTCTTTATCCTATTGTTCTTATGGTTCTTTTTTCCATAAGGTTAGACTATATCTTTATCCTATAAACTTACCTTGGTAAGTTTTGCAAGGATACTCAGCACTCGTGTCAGGTTTATTGTTTTAGCTACTCACCTGTTAGTCGTTGAACCTTCCTACTACTTTTACGCTAATTTGTAGGCTTGGCTGCTGGTTGGCATCACAGCGTTCCAGCAATTCACTGAGAGTTTATCTATGTATTACTACATAGAGCCCCAACTTTAGGGTTTGAACTACTTAATCTACCTGTTCTAGTAGCACCGTGAACTAAAATCATTAGGACATATATTAAAGTCTGGATGTACTCTACCATCCCATTGACAGTAGTCTAGCATATTCTTTATGAATGTATCACGCATCTTCGCTGTGTCACGGCGTTTCAGTATTAGTTCGGCTAGGTCAACTATCTGTTCTCTATTAGGGAATTGCTTGATGATACCTTGTAGTACCTTCTTATCTATGCAGTCAGTCTTACTTGCTGTTTTCCAAGCCCAGACAATACCATACTTACTAAAAGCATTAACCACATCTGTTTCTTTATCAACAGAGAAACCTTCTATTCCTGTTACAATTTCAAGTACTTTATCCATATCTTCTAATTCTTTACCATAGTCTGCATACAATGTTTCGTAGTATTCCTTATCTATCTTAACACCACGTCTTTCCATCTTGAATACAGCATCACTTGCTTTCTTGTCTAGTGCATAAGCATCCCATAGTTCTTGTCTCTTTAGTTCTGGTAAGAATTTAAAATATAACTTGTAAGTAAACTCAACGTCAGCACAGGCGTAGTCTTTCATCAGGTCTCTGTTTAATTCTTCTACTTCCTTGTATGACACAGCACTCTTGCCACCAGAAATACCAGCTTGCTTGTTATGAAGTCCTTTAATAGCCCTGTACTCTGATACTAAATCTTCTAACTCATGAGCATCACTACCTAGAAAATGATACGCTAAATCCTTAAGTCGTTTAGATTTCTTCTTTGTTCCATTCGGTGTGTTACATTCAAACTCTTCATTGATTAAATGTATCATAAGCATTGTATCTCCTATCTGTTCAATAGGGATATTCATACCAATATTAGCTAGCATATGTCTATCATACTTATGATTATGGAATACAAATAGTGGAGCATTACTATCAAATAATCTTTTTAATTTATCTATATCCTTTGATATATAATACCCATTGTCCCCGTCGTACAGTGTCACACAGAACGGTTCATTATTAGGTCTATTCTCAATGAATTTAGATACACCTTTAATATCAGGATTATAGTCTGTTTCGGTATCGACAGCTAATACATAATCTGCCTCGGTCTCTGCGTTTTTACATTTATCTATTAAATTATCAACAACCTTATCCACATCTTCCACATATATGTAGTTATCATGTGTTGATTTGTATTCAGGATAATCTCTAATTGCCATTCTTATTCTTCCTTTCCCACTCTCGTTTACTTTTTTCTCTCTCGTTTCTTTCTTTTCTTTCGTGTGTCCATAGTAATATACCATGCTCTCTACATTTATCTATTAATTCCTTACCACTGTATAGTTTCCTTAATTGTCTATATATAAAGAACTCTTCCACAGTCATATCCATCTTAGCACTGTTGCACTTCTTGCAGCACCATACTCTATTGTTTTGTCTATTAAGTCCACCTCGTGACAATGGTATCATGTGGTCAAGAGTTCTTGTTTCTGGTGTTAGTTTCTCCCCACAGTAATAGCAACGCTTTGCTTTATTTAGCGTAGGTTTATTACTCATCTGTTTTATATATATTACCCTTCATATTACGTTTATTCTTTTTAAGTTCTTTTGTTATAACTTCAAAGGCTCTTATCACTTCTTCTCTATTATCCAATCCACCAGTACACATTTGTAATGAACCATCTTCAGTGATAACTAAAGAAATAGATAGAGTAACAGGTCTGCCTATTTTTCTTACTAAATTTACATAGCTTTCATTTAATAAACTAAATAAAGTATTATCATCTAGGTCTTTAATATCTTCTGCTAATGTATCTCTTGATACATTTAATGCCTCTTTAATTTTTCTTCTCTTATCATCTTCATTAGCCTCTTGTAATTTACTCATAATATTATTAAACTTTTTATCTTTTTTATTAGAACCCAATCTTACAACAGATACTTCCGTACCATCTGCTTGTAATTGCTCTAATACTTTCCTTAATCCTTCCGGTATTTCATCTTCATCAAAACTTTTAAAGTTATTTTTCATTGTCTTTGTTCTCCTCCTTTTTTATTTGTGCTTTTAATTGTTCTGCTTGTTCACGAACTCTTGCTTTAACTTGTTCACGAATATTATTAGAACTAAAATCTAATAGGAATGTTGTGGTGCTTTCTAAACTTTCTAATCCAGATTGTGCACTTACAAATCCTCTTGATATAGCAGTATCAATATATCCAATACAAATTACTTGATGTACTATATCTAAAGCAGCCAAATCTTCACACGCTTTATTAAATGCTGCAACAGCTTCTTCTATCTTTTTATTATTATCTTCTTGTAATTGTTTTAATTGTTCCTCAGTAGACACAGCCTTAGCTGTGCCATTTAATTCTTTAGTTGCTTGTAATTCTTCATTATCTAAATCACTCATATATAGTTACCTCCTATATTATTTCTGATACATCTTCACTACTATTATTTACTACTTGTTCTTGTTCCTCAACAATATTAATATTATTTATATTACTATATGTCTTGTACATTTCATAAGCCTTAGTTGCCTCTTCTTCTGTTGCATTACCGTTTAATACAACAGTAAGTTCATACCATTGTTGGTCTCCTCTTGTACGTTTTGTTGGAGATAACTTATATTTACATGATTGCATTCTTGTCCCTGTTAATGCTTTGTTTCTAAGTAAACTTAAGAACCTACTACCATGTTTATAACTTGTATCCCTGAATGATACAATAGCTGGCATACCTGTGTCTAACATAACTAAGATATTAATTGACCTTTGACATATTGGTTTCTCGTTTCCTTGGAATAGACACAAACCACATTTACTACAATCTCCATATCTATCTCCTACTTTCCCATCAGTAGATATACAAATCATTCCACCTTGTTGTGCTAAATCCTCATCAGTTATATCTTGTTTCTTTTCTTTTAATATTGTTTTTCCTTCTGCTGTTCTTGGAACAAACAATACATTAGTTGATGGTAATACTTTAACAGGTATAAACACACCACTAATTTTCTCTTTTGATATTAACTCAATTAGATTTCCTGCTCTTAAATTAAGGTCGGCATACTCTTCTCCTTGAACCTCAGGAGATGTTGCTTGTAATAATTTTACTCTAGGTAATGATATAGTTGTTTCATCTATGTCTTCTAACCCTTCCATTGGATTACCCCCCATTAAGTTTAAATTCTTTTCTTCTTGTTCGACTAATTCTTTTCCTTTATCAGCCATTTTAATTCCTCCTTTTTAATATACTTCTCTTTGTTCTTTAATTATTTCTATTGCTTTAAGTATAACATCATAATCTTTTCTTGTAAATCTTCTTGTGTCATATCTAAAAATATTTCTAAGTTTAGGCAACTCGATACCCAAACATCTTGATAATGCTGACATACTAATATTATTCTTTTGCAATTCTTCCTTAGCATCTCCAACATTAAATGGGTACTCATCTGTTCTAGGCTTAACTTTAGCTGCCCATCTACCTTTAGGTAGTCTTTCCCCGAATTGCCTACTACCAATAGGAAACATTGACGTATCTTCTTTAGGTTGTTCTTCTTTAACTTCTTGTACCTGTGCTACTGGAACAACTTCCTTAACAGGCTTTTGTTGATTATTTAACACAGCAACATTTCCATCTTCAACATCAATAGTTAACGTAATTCTCATAGTCTTTACACCTCCTTCTAATATTTACCGGTATCATTACCGAATGTATCTTTAGTTTTAGCAATCCACTCTTCCATTGCTTTTACTATATCTAATCTATCTGCATTAGATACATACATTAATTGTCCATCAGGTCTTTCTCCAAATGGAAATACTAAAACACAGAAACCAAATCCTTCTGGTAACTCGTCATCTACTTTCTTAGCGATGTGTTGCATCTTACCTTTAATATATTCATACACATTATTTGTATCCATGTCATTACCTCCTACATATTATTTTCTATTTGTGTTAATGTTTCTAAACAATTTTTTAGAACACTGTTTGTTGCTTCCTCATTCTCTCTTAAACTATGTGGTCCTTCTTCTTCGTTTGGAATTGCAGCAACACCAGTACCTATTAATGTACTACGCAAGTTAATAAGCTTTCGTTCTAATTCTTTTGCCAAACCTAAATTATCTAAGGCAACTTCTGTTATAAGTCTCTTTATTTCATTTCTTTCTTCCATATTATTTATCCTCCTTTGGTATTAATATATATTTTCCAGATGGTGTTTCATAAATGTTAAGGTTTGCATCTTGTATTGCCATCTTTAACTTATAGTTTTCTCCTGATATTCTAATATCAGACATGATTTTTGCATGGTTTACTTCCATCTTCTTGTCCCATCTATGTGTGTCTATTAAATCTTTGACACACATAATTAGCATTAATGCTACTACTATTAAAAATAGTACATCTAGTATAATAGATACGATAGCCATAATTAATTCCTCCTAAAATTTAATGTTGATTTTTGATACACACTTGTACCATCTGGCATTATGTTTTCATCTTTAACATATTGATTGTATGCTGTACTTGATATTCTTTTTTGTATCATATCAATCCTATTATTCTCATAACACCACTTAACAAAACTTTCCATGTCAGTTACTTGTGGATAGTCTTTAACTGTTACAAACGCTGTGCCAACGCCTCTAATAGAAACTGTATCTAAACCATCAAGCTCTAATTTCTCTATTAAGTTACGTTCTTGAATTTCAATTTCAGCATTTAAGGCTTTTAATTCCTCTTGCTTTTTATCCTTCTGGTCTTTAAGATTTCTAAGATATTCAATCTCCGTCTTGTACTTGCTCTGCATCTCCATCTGTGTCCACCTCCTCATTATCTTGATTATAATATATATTATCTTCTGCTATATATTCTATAACAGCAGAAAAATAAACATCATCAACCTTGTAGGATATACCCACAACTACATACCCATCTATATTTAATTGTTCTATTAAATCATTTAGTGTATCTTCAAATGTATCTGGGTCTTCTTCTTTTATTGCTGTGTATCTTATGTCGTTAATGTAGATTTTATAGTCATTAAACTTTCTTCCACTGTTCGTACAATACATACAGTTCCTCCTGCTTTAGTTATTTTATTTATATTATACACTTGTAAATCAGACGGCTTACCCTTCTCTGTCTTTAGTTCCATTGCAAAGAACTTACCAGCAACACAGCCTACAATATCTGGTATACCTTTAATATACTTATCAGATACTTTAGTAAACCATATGTCCTCTTTAAATATTCTTTTAAGTACAGTAATTACTCTGGTTTGCAACTGACTTTCAAGTCTATAATATTTATTATACTTGTCTTTATTTTCTGCTAACTCTTTATCTATTAGTTTCACTAGAACTTCTTTCTTGTTTTCCTTCATGCTTTTTACCTTCCTCGTAACAGTTTTGACACACATTATATCTATCATTAAGTATATAATAAGTATCCTCCTCTGTCAAAAGTTTATTACATGAACTACAATTACCTATTGTTTTATGATTATTTATTAGTATCATATTTACCTCCCAATTCTTTTACTAGATTTTCTATTAACTGTGCACTTGTGCCCTTGTGTTGTAAGCACCAATACAAATTGTAATCTATTGTATCTTTACTAAGTAGGAATATAAATGTACAAGGTTCTGTTTGTCCCTTCCTATATATACGGTCATGACTTTGGTAGTAATCCTCGAATGAATAAGATAATGAATAGTATATTGCATACGTACAGTTCTTAACCATACTTTTACCAGTAAACGTGACACCGTATTTCAGTGTCTTAGGATGTGCAATAATAAACTGTGCTGTGTTATTCTTAAATGCCTCAATACTTGCATCAACATCTGCTGTTCCTTGAAATGCTGTGACATATGTGTAACCTTTTTCCTCCATTAATTCTTCTATTGCATTTACCTCTTCTTTAAAGTTAATCCATATAATAGCCTTCTCATCTCCTAGTTCTTCTAATAGTGTAGCCAACTCATTAACCTTACTCTTGTCTAATCTTTCTGTCACTTGGTTCTCAGTATCAATAATAAATCCAGAACTTATCTGTCTAAGTTTCATAATACTTGCAAGTTTATTAGGTGCTGGGATATCCCTATCTCTTAGACAAACTAATTGTTCTTTCTCCATTGCATGATAATGTGACATCGTTTTACTATCTAATTCCACCTCTCTTATCTGGTATGTCTTATCTGGTAAATCCAAACAATCAGTTTTAGATACAAAGATAGAACACACACTTAGTAGCTTAGAGAATAAATCTTTCCTATCACTTCTCATTCTCCAATCATATCCCATGTAGTCATATTGATAGAAGAAGTTGTCTCTAAACTTTGTAAAACTTTGCCCGAATATATAAGGATGTATTATCTTTATCTGATTAAAGTAATCAAGCGGTGTATTAGGTGCTGGCTTACCAGATAATATATACACGTGTTTACAATCCTTAGCAAACTTAGTAACCAGTTCCGTTATCTGTGCCTGTCTATTCTTTATCATTGTACTTTCATCTAGTATCAATCCTTTAAAGTTTTCCAATGCACCTGCCTTGTAATACTTTTTAAACTGTTCAGGGTTTGTAACAATACCATCTACGTACGGGAATATATCTTCCAATGTATTTACTTGCGAACCATCTGTTACAAACTTCTTAGCATACTCTTTTATCTCAGACTTCTTCATACCGGCTTTTACTGGTAATAGATTAAGCCCAAAGAACTCTTCATTATCAGCAAGCCACGCTGTTTTAATAATAGACTTAGGACATATTACCACCCACTGGATACACTTGGTGTTGATTATCTTGTCCATGATTGACAAGGCTGCAATAGTTTTACCGTGTACCTGTGTCTAAGAAGAACGCATACCTTGGTCTAATATCTGAGATATTACTACATACAACCTGATGTGACATTAAGAATGGGTATTGTACACTTCTAAGTTCCGCCTTGTCCTTGATACAATCCTTATCATGTTGCACATTATTTAATATATTCTTAGCATCTTCTAGTAAATCTTTAGCTTGTTTATTAGTTGGTATTATCTGTGAAAATATAATCATAATAGGTAATAATGCACCAACAGGTACAACCCACATTCCTGTTAATGCGTCAAATTTTGCACCATATACAAGTGGTATACAATGCGTACGTTCTTGAGATGAAACCTTCATATAAAGTTTAGCATCTTTATATAATAGGTCCATACAATTATCTCCTTACTTCTCTTTTTAAATCTCTAATAAATACTTCTAAATTCTTTTCAGGTTCCCCTGTATCTATTAATAAATCTGCTGCTGCTGTTATAATAGCATTAATTGCTATTCCTAAATCTCCCTTTACACACACATTAACATCCATTAATTCTAGTTCCTCGTCTATTACTTTACTTTTAATAACTAGCTTTGTACGTTTCTTCAACAGTTATTCCTCCTTCCCTTTCTCTAAACAATCTGGACACATATCAAACCACATATCATCTATCTTATTAGATGTCCAGCCGTTAGCTTTTTTATATTCTACCGCTTGTGTAAAATCTTCTAAGTCATCTATATAATTACTGCAGTAGTCACACTTTAGCGTATAACTACCGCCTTCTTTCTCTATCATAGTTATTCCTCCTTTTCCTTGTCAAACTTTCTACTCATAATAAATGAACTATGAACATCAAATATTATTTCATTAGGTACATACTCTGCCTCATTCTTCTTAGCAAGCCACAATCCTACTGCATGACTGGCACATTGAACTGCTGTTGTTACTATTGATTGACTTGTACCACAAGCAGATACCTCTGCCTCATCATCACTATATAATGTTTCACGATATTTCGCAACTTCTTTTTCGTTAGTTGTATCAATCATATAAATTCTATATCCTGTTAATCCCATTCTAGTTTCTATCCAAGTATATTTTATACCTGTATCAATTATCATATCAAATATTTCTTTACGTGCTGACATACTATCTACTAAACAGAATATAATATTATTTTCTTCTGGTGTAATCATATGGTCTTTATCAATTTTCATTATCCAATGGTTCATATCTGTATTACTACTTCCTAAAACGTCACAATACTTTGTACACATAGCTGCCTTGAATTTACCTACATCATTCACACTATATAATTGATTAGGTACGTTGTGTCCTTCTACCACATCCATATCATACATATTTATTTCACTAACACCTAGCTTGCTAAGTATTAATGAAACCCATGACCCCGTGGCACCGACACCAATTACTGTCGCTTTATCCTGTTCATTTTCTGCATCATATAATTCTAACTGTCTACTAAAATCCATTCTATTACACCTCCCCTTGTTTATCTATATACCTATTAGAATATTTATTATTCCATATCATTAGCATTTCATTTATAAAATCTTCTACTTGTTCTTTAGTTAATTTAACACCATAATCTTCAAAGATTGTATGAAACACCTCATCTTCTCCAGCTGTTGCCATGAATAAACATATATCTTCATCACTTGAATAATATCTTTTCATGTTTCTAAAATCTTCTTTGGTCGGATAACCATCTATTTCGTACGGCGTTTCTTCTTCCTCTTGTTCTGTCTCTTTTTCTTCTCGTAAGCTATCTGCTTGTCTTTTTGCTTTGGAGGAATACCCGTAACCATATCCGAAGTCATCGTAATCATCATAATAATTATCGTAGTCTTTCCACCAATCTCTTTTAAAATTACGACCAGCTAATGGTGTAGTAGTTACACAAGTAGATACTATTTCACTAACATTATCTTTTATTTCTTTATCCAATTCTTCTGGCGTAATATCTACATCATAATATAATTCTAATTCTAAACCAGACCATAACAAGTTATCAACATAATCATACAAGCATACATTCCATTCTCCACGCTTATTACCTATTAATCTAATATAAAAATCTGATGTGGCAAATTCATTCATCTGGTTATCATCTTGTCCACTTGCACCAGTAGACATATTAACATGAGAATGTCCCCACATTCTTATCTTATTATATAATGCCATACCAACTTCTCCTTGTTTTATTAAGTCGGTTGCTAACTTTGCTAGTGCCTCAGCATCTATTTCTGTTGTTGCTGAATGTACTTTTTGTTTTAATAGGAACACATCTTCTATTAAATACTGATTATCTGATAGCTTACTTACATATCCAAGCCACCCTATTTCTTTATCTGTATTATCAATATAGTATCTCATTTTATACAACGCCCTTGGTGTTGCAAATATCCTTGGTGTTTCTTGTTCATATAATACTGAACATTCTGCTGACATTATTACTACCTCCCTTCATTTATTCTGCTGATATATTTAAATCATCTATAATTGATGTGGTATCTGTATTACTACAATCTGTACATACACCCATATGTTGTTCTGTCAAATTTACTAATCTTCCACATACACTACAATGTATGTATGTATTTTCTGCACAATCTTTACAAGCTATACTACCTGTTTTATCTTCTATTTTTTCCTCATCATCTGCTAATTCTTTATTACAGAAATAACATCTATTAGAATGATGACCAGATACATTTACAAATGTATTATCTTTATCATCATATTCTAGTCGTTTCATATCATTATCTTTTATTTTCCATTTATCTTTATCCTTAAATAAATCTAATGGTAATACAATATTACTTCCATAAATCCCTACATCTGTTGGGTCAAATATATCTATATCCAACTTACCATCTTTATAATACGGTAATAGATGTGTGTATATATTTTTAGTTTTCTCATGTGACTCGTCATTGATATCTCTATTACGTCTATCAGCTGTATAACACCTACTATCTAAACATTTTCTATTATTAAACACAATCATACTTTCTATATAATTTGTAACCTCATTACTTGGTGTTGTGCCACAGTTCGAACAACGCATTTTATATTTATTATATGGTATATTATCCTTTAATATGTTTACATAATTTTTATCTACATTTTGCATAGTAAACATAACAATATTATCTTTAACCGCATCGTTTTGTTTTACTATATCAATACACTTATCACAAACTGCTATTGCCCACGAAAATTTAACACCATTTCTTGCTGTACTGTAATATGCTGTATGTTTTCTAGCGAATTGTACATTAGGTCTAATAGCATTAGCAGTTAATACTTCTTTCACATTTTCTTTTGTCAAACCTTCTGGCAATATAAACTCATCACACATATTACACTTTGTTAAATATCTATCTGTACAATTACTACATAGTGTTATATCTCCTGTTGTAAATACTTTATCATCTTTAGTTATAACAGAGTGGCAGCAATCACATGTCTTAATATTATTTGAACAATCATCACATATAAAACATCTATCAGTATTATTAAGTCTAAATGGTTTTATCTTATCTATATTAAATGGCTTACCACATATCTTACAAGTTGTACTATTTTCTGTGATATATTCATGATGTTTAGTATCCACTTGTGTACTAAATAAAGTAGATACACATTTAGAATTATTTGCATTAAATTCATTTTTGATAAACATATAATTCCCATCTTCATCATGCATAACATTACCATCTTCATCTAGTTTAACTTCTTTACAACCCCCTAAATATCTACCTGCTGAGTCGCTTATATTAACAGATGTTAGATATCCTATTGCATAAATAGCAAAAGCTTTTATATCCCCATTTCTAATATACAAATTAAGTGGTGCTGCTGCATTACCTAAACATCCTTCTGCAGTTCTACCACTTATATGAGGATGCACTGTATTATCTCCCCAACATCCTGAATGAAACCCTAGTTCTTGTATATCACAAGACCTAAATTTTAAATTGAAATGATAATTACATTCTATTTTCCATTTACCTACAAAGAATTTCCTTAGTATTCCTGTATCTGAATTAGATATAAATAAATCCCTAGTTCTAATACGTATGATACCACTTTGTAATACAGATATAGATTGTATAGTATTTAATCTTGATGCTAGCTTAAGCTGTTGCATAATATAATTTCTACACTCTATCGCATCTGCATAGTTTCTATTGTCATCATCTAGACTATCCTCGTATACTTGATTAGCATATCTATCTAATCCAACATCATCTATAAATAACTTTCTACCTAACCCCATTTACTTGTCAACCCCTCTCGTATTAATTTACATTCACAGTCATTAAAAACTATTGTCTTACCACTGTAATCTATACCTTTATACTCAAGCAAGTAATGAAGGTAAGCAGGAAGAATTCTATTCCTATTTATTTTAATATATATTTTATCTTCTGTTACTGTAACAGCCACTCTATCTGGGCTTACATCATTTATTTCCATTTTAATATCTCCTTTCTATACAATACTTATTAATTAAATATTGTATGCCTATAAAAATAGGAAGGAGGCAAGGCTATATGTATTTTCATGCCCCCTTAAAAAAGTTTTGCAAAACTAATATTAATTTTGCAATACTATTAGTTACCTTTAATCATTTTTGTGATAACAACTACGTTTCCATCAACTAATTCAGTATCTCTTGAAACGATTTCGTCATCAACTCTGATTTCGTAACCTGTTGCTACTTCTAATTCAGCAATAGTTAAAGCATCTTCCACTGTGCTACCAGCTTCCAATGATAATGTTTTCATTGCACCCGGTACCTTAGTGATTTGTACTGTGATATAGTTACCCATTTACAACACCTCCTTCTTCTAATAAAGTATCATTAATAGATACTTCTTTTAATATATCTATAATACAGTTCCAAATAGAACCGATTATATTCGTTTTAGTATTATCATCTAGTGTACTTAATAATCCTAATTTTGAACTAGTGATATCTGCCTTGTTAAGCACGTCATTACTAGTCATAAAAATCATATTATTAACTACATTATCTAATGATTTATACCCACCAGTTGTAGACCAATTACTAATGTCTTTTACTTCAAAACATTGCACTAATAACACTGTCATAATGTCAATCATGTTATATAAATTACAAACATAATCATCAAATAATATGCTATTAAATGCCTCTATATCCCCATAAGTTTCTGTATTACCTTTTATAATACCTATAAGAATGTCGCAATACTGATTGGCTACATCACTGTCTAATATTTTAGATATATCACTTATGAACTTATCTCTGTCTAAATATCTATCAGTGATTAGATATCTAATATAACTTAATGCTATACCAACACGTAGATACCCTTTACCTAATCTATCACGTACAATCTTTTTTAAATCATCACTAAAATTTATAACAAACTTATCTGTATGATTTAATCTAACATCTTCCATGCTAAATGTAGGTTTAATTTCTCCTGACTTCACTAATAAATCTGTCAAATAGTTCTTCAATGCTTTCACTTCCCTTCTTAAAATAATATCCTTTACATCCCATATGGTCTTTTATATCAATAATATATTCGATATGGCATATCATTTGTATATTCAAAATTATCACTTGATTTTTTTAGGATGTCTATTATGGACTTATTTATTTACATGATTTCGTAGTGTCTTCTATGATAAACTCTTTTACGCATCATTTACAATAGGATTATTTTTGCCATATAGAATGTAAAGGAATTGTGTAGGGTTATATCCCTACAATATACCAGCCTTATTATAGCAGGACTATATGTCCGTAGTCTTACATATATAGGCTAACAAATCAACAGGATTAAGCCTTTTCCTTCTTTAACTTAAGAAGTAATCATCGCCCCTTGTGTATAGTTCCAGCCACGCTCAATGAATTACCCTACGCTAACGGATATGCCTGTTTAAGACTAGCATATTGTAAAGATATAACTTGCCTTACAATTATATCTTATCCACCTCAACTTCTATTAGAGGTTGAATTATAGTTTTAATTCTTCTCATTGTACCATCTACAATAGCGTTAAACTTTTCTTGTGTACATACATTTTCCTTATCTTGCATTTCAATTTGCTCCATTACCTCTGCCCTTACAAACTTAAGTAATTCATTACCCTTAGTATTGTAAGCTGCGTCAATAAATCTTTTGGATAACATTAACATACCACCTTTCAAATAATATTAGAAGAAACCAATAGACTAATCTTAACCCTGTAATGCTAATCCACATCGATTGCAGTCAGCAATTAACATTGCTACTGGTTTCTTTTAGAAGAGGAACTATAATGATACACCTGATGGAAGGAACTAAGGCACACCCGTTTATTTATTGTGCATTATCCATAAAGATGTAATCAAGTTATGCCCTCTGCTACTGTAACACCTATCCAGATTTTACTTGGGGTATAAAATCTCGGAAACCCATACAGGGAAGATATGGAGGCTCTAGGTATTACAGTAACACAAGGCATACTATAACTCGCCTTCCAAATGCTTACTTATAATATCCCCTGACACTTTTAATATGTTGCTTAATATGCAATCCCACATATCTTCTGAGTCATTAACAAGAATATCAACTATTTTATCTATTACTTCCTCGTCTTCTATCACGATGTTCCTTGATGCTAATGTCTCTACTACTTCATTCTTGAATGCTTGTTCTAGTGTTGACATACTATAACCACTCCCTTCTTTGCCCTTAAGCAATAGCAAGTAAAAAATAAAATAACAAGCTAGGCTTATTTACCTAGCTTGTCGGCGATACTGTTGAGCTGTGCCACGTACTTCTTGAAGTCCTTGGTTTCAATAGCAAACCCTTTAGTTCTAACACCTGTTGGTAATATCTTAGTCTGTGAAATATACTCTGTTCCTTCCTTGTCATACCACGTTGCCACCTTGATACTGTTTCCCTTGGTATCCTTGAACTCGCCTAACTCCTTAGGTTCATTCCTTCCCACGATGCCCTTTGCCAATGTGTCCTTAGATATTATTCCAGTATTTAATAGAGCATCTAGTAATTTTGCTTTCTCAGCTTGTGTTAATTTTGCCATAATAATCAACTCCTTTATTATAATTTCACAGGTTGCCCTGCTATATGACCACGACCAATTGTTGCCCTTTAAGGTTGGGGCACTTTATATTAGGCAACGTTCAAGCCATGGTCATATAGCAAGGTAACCCTTGCTAGGTCATAGGCGGAAACCGTTGTTACCAGTCCTTGTAATACCCATAGCCTTATTACACTAAGCCTTGCTTAACACAATACTACCTAACAGGCTATGCTTTGCTTAACTATAGCGTAAGCTTACTATTTGTATATTATAGAGTTACCGTGAAGTTACCCGATACTTTAGCTCTTAAATAATAGGTAGTTTATTCGGTGCTAGTTTTCTTAAACTATCACGACAACACAATATGACAATACTTTTAGTTTATCCGCCTGTTGTTACAAGTAAACTAAAAGCTATTACCAATATAACAATACAAAAAATAGAAGGATAAAACTATATCCTTCTACTTATATATTACAATTTTAGCACGTCACAGGGTGCTGTTATTAGAAATATTTTCAAAACTTTTTAGAAAAAATGTCCACTGTTACCTAAGTAACAGCGAGATGTCACTATTCTTTAGCTTTTCTAATATTCTTTTACGCTGGCGACTGTCTATCTTTGTCCCGTCATCAAGCCAAGCTCTTAAAGCTTCCATTTGTCTCTTTGAGACGGTTTTAGATATAAAGTCATATAAGACCATTAGGTCTATATTCTCTTCGATTTTTAATAGGTCCTCGTCGCTATCAGGTATATCCTGCTTTAGGTCATTAATAGACAAAGGCTTGTATACTTGCTTAGCTTTTTGTTTACGAGTTACAACTGTCTCAGTCTCAATTTGCACTTGCAAATCGTGATACATTTGTTTAATGTCGTTCGGCTCGTTCTCAAATGCGACCATGGAACACAAATTAAAATAGTCCTGCCAAGGATTGTCACGTCTGTAAACAGTATATAGCAAGTTGTAATAAG
>ERZ1643251.2886-NODE-2886-length-16744-cov-12.009767_pt1 | contig 16744 bp, 25 predicted proteins | sample MGYA00579261_ERZ1643251 | MGnify/ENA primary metagenome ERZ1643251 (study PRJEB29033, sample SAMEA4952267) | chicken gut metagenome | biome: Broiler Chicken; feature: Gastrointestinal Tract; material: Caecum | place: Ireland | collected 2018 | study: Broiler...
GGACTCTGCATTTTTCCTTTGCAAAGCTCTGCACTTTTATTTTGCCATACACAATAGTACAATAGTCTTAAATAATTAAAAAATTGTCTTTAATTGGAATTTAACAGCTAAATATAGCTATTCAGGAATGATTTTATTATCATTCAGGAATGATTTTCCCACTACAATGAAAATTATGGCACACTATTCCTGTAAATATTTATTTGGAGGAATGATGAAAATGAAAAAATTTAGTTTAAAATGGGAAAAATGTCCAAAAGAGAAATTAGAGAAAGTTGTTGGGGGAAAAAATGTGGGTGGTGTAGGAAAAGTTCCATCAAATTTAGCACAATGCATCTTCTCTTTTTTTAAAAAATGTAGATAAGGACGTAATAATATAGGGAGGAATAACTTAATGTTAATCGATACAAAAGCTTACTTATTAAAACTATTTTTAGAAAACTTTATATTTGTTTTTATATTTTATATGACAAATGCTAAAATATCTAAAAAAATGTATTGGTTAATGGTGTTAATGGTTGTAATAAAATTTTTCTTAGATATATTTATTTTCTTTACAGAGTTTATTCCTATTGCATTTGGATACTATATTTTAAGAAAATCAAAAATAGATAGAGTAATAGCACTTAACAAAGCTTTATTATGTACATTATGCAGCTTTTTTATATTTATTTTTAGTTCAACAGTGCTACTATCTATCATATCAAATCAATATAGTAATCTATCATATATTTTTATTTTCATACAAGTGATTCTTGATTATATGTTAGCGGGCTTATTTGTTTATCTTTACAAAAGGTTTAATATTGAAACTTTGATAGAAAAAAATAGTTCTAATCTCACTATTTTTTTTGGTATGTATGTTATTATTTTCGTTAGTTTTATAGACTATACCGCACATAAGCGTGAAATTTTTGATCAATTTGTGTTAGGAATTCTAATATTTTTAGTGCTGCAAACACTTTTTGTATCGGCTTTGTTCATTTGGATGACGATTAAACAAAAAGAACGTTACGAACAAAAAATCAAAAATCAAGAACTCGTCTATCTGAAAAAATATACGGACTCCCTAGAAAAGGACCAGGAACAATCTACAAGATTCAGACATGATTATAAAAATCTGATTCTAAGTTTAAAAGAAAAAGCCGAATTTTCACAGGATACTGCGCTTAAAGAAAAAATAGAATCACTGGAGCACTATTCTCAACCTTATTTAACAGATAAATTAGCTTACCGCTATTTAAAAAATGTCAAAAATGATTATGTCAAAAGTTTGTTGATTTCTAAATTATATACAGCTAGTCAAAAGTATATTCATTGTACTTTTGAATGTCCTAATGTGATTCAAAACATACCGATGGATATCTTTGATTTTGTGAGGGTTCTAGGTATTTTAATTGATAATGCGCTAGAAGCTGCGGAAGAAAGTGAACAAAAAGAGCTAGCCGTTGCCATTTATCAGGATAAAGAACAACTGGAAATCTCTATCATTAATAGCTGCAACCAAGCTAAAGAATCGATTAACCAATTAACGAAAAAAGGGGTTACCACCAAAAAAGGGCATAGTGGCTTAGGTTTGTCGAATATAGAAGAAATTAATAGAAAAAATGAAAATATGTTTGTCAATTATCAAATGGAAGCAGAACAATTCATTGCCCATGTTGTTCTTATAGCAAAAGAGGAGGACTTATGAAATACCCAATTATTTTATGCGAAGATGACCTTTTACAATTACATCAGTTAGAAAGAGTGATTGATAAATTTATACTTTTCCATGATGAAATCTTTGAAGTCGTGTTGTCTGCGCAAAAACCTTCAGAAGTGGAGGCTTATTTAAAACAATTCCATCCCAAGCAAGGTATTTATTTTTTAGATGTAGATTTAAAAGCAGAGATGGATGGAATGGAATTAGCACAAATTATTAGAAAACATGATGTTCAGGCTAAAATTATTTTTGTAACTACTCATGATGAAGTACTACCGATTACCTTCAAAAGAAAACTAGAAGCATTAGGTTTTGTTCAAAAAGATCAAGATTATGATGAATACAAAAAAGAAATTGTCGAATTATTATTGTTAGCGCAAGAAAGAATTGATGCAGCGAAAGTTTCAAAAAATCAAGCCTTTGTATTTTCGATAGGCTCACAAACCTTTACTTTTGACATCAATGACATTTATTTTTTAGAAGCGTCTTCTATGCCGCATCGCTTATCTTTGATCACTAAAAATGGCCAGTATGAATTTTATGGTAAATTAACTGATTTTGAGGAGAAATACGAAGCGCTGACTAGAATTAATCGTTCATGTTTAGCCAATCTGAAAAATGTTCAAAAAACTGACTTTAAAGCAAAAGAAATCTATTTCACTGAAGAGGTCTATCGAAGTTTTTCAGCATCAAAAACCAAGTCGATTAAAGCGTTTTTGAATACAAAGTTTTAGATATTCATCATCTTAATATTGTACGTCAAAAGAATATTCAAGGCTGATTGATGTTAGCTTGAGTATTCTTTTTTTGTTTATTTAAAAAATTTTTTTAATTTTTTTGAGCGAATTTTGTCAATTTTCCTTTGAACCCATAAAAAATCTCCCCAAAAATGTTCCTGAACACCCACAAATCTATTCTTGAATGAAATTTCCAAAGGACAGCATATCTTAAAAGAAGGATTTTAAGCAGTTTAAGAATGATTTTCCCACTCGTTCAATAACTATGCAATAATATGATTGTCAACGAGATAAATGTTTTGAAAGGAGAACCAAAATGGAGAAATATCAAAAATTAAATACCAATAAACTTGAAAGAGTTAATGGTGGAAGCAATTTTTTAATAAATGCACTAAAAATCATACCGGTACCAATTTTGTTTGGACCTAGAAAAAAATAAAGATTTTTGAAGGGAGTGATTACTATTTTTTATAAATTATTATCCATACTTAATCCTGGAATTAAATTTTGGGTTTGAAAAAAATAAACTGTTTGAAGGAGACATGAAATGAAATTCACTAAGAAACATTATAGACCACAAGTGGATATGCGTGATTGTGGCGTAGCTTCTCTAGCAATGATTTTTGGCTACTATGGCTCTTATTATTCTCTGGCTACATTAAGAGAAAAAGCCAAAACAAACTTAGAAGGCACCACTGCTTTAGGCTTAGTGAAAGTTGCTGAAGAATTGGGCTTTGAAACACAAGCCATTCAAGCGGATATGACCTTGTTTGATGAGCCTGATATTCCTTATCCTTTTATCGCTCATGTATTAAAAGAAGGAAAATTACTTCATTATTATGTAGTTACGGGGGCAGATAAACAATTTATCCATATCGCAGATCCTGATCCGTCAGTAAAAATGACCAAACTATCTAAGGAGGATTTTGCTAAAGAGTGGTCAGGTGTTTCTCTATTCATGGCACCTACACCAGCATATAAACCACACAAAGATAAAAAGACCGGACTTACGGCATTTATCCCTCTACTAACAAAACAAAAAGGATTAATTGCTAACATTGTACTGGCTACTTTACTTGTGACCATTATCAACATTACAGGTTCATATTATTTACAATCTATTATTGATACCTATGTACCTGATCAGATGAAAAATACACTGGGTATTATCTCTATTGGCTTACTCATTGTCTATATTTTACAACAAATTCTCTCTTATGGTCAGGAATACTTGTTGATTGTCTTAGGTCAAAGGCTATCTATTGATGTGATTTTATCCTATATCAAACATGTTTTTCAATTACCGATGAACTTCTTTGCAACTAGAAGAACAGGGGAGATTATTTCCAGATTCAATGATGCCAATAATATTATTGATGCCTTAGCCAGTACGATTCTTTCTATCTTTTTAGATGTATCAATCGTCTTAATCATTTCGGTGGTTTTATTTTTCCAAAGTTCGACCTTATTCTTTATCAGCTTATTGGCTTTACCGATTTATACTGCTATTATTTTTGCCTTTATGAAGCCATTTGAGAAGATGAACAATGAAACGATGGAAGCAAACGCCACACTTTCCTCATCCATTATCGAGGACATAAACGGGATTGAAACCATTAAATCTTTAACGAGTGAACATACCAGCTATCAAAAAGTGGATCGAGAATTCGTGACTTATTTGAAAAAGTCTTTTCGATATGCCAAAGCAGAAAGTATCCAAAAGGCACTAAAAAAATTAGCACAGCTTCTTTTAAATGTCTTTGTTCTATGGGTAGGAGCAAGATTGGTTATGGATAATCAATTGTCGATGGGACAACTGATTACTTATAACACCTTGTTAATTTATTTTACCAATCCATTAGAGAATATCATCAATTTACAAACCAAATTGCAGACTGCGCATGTTGCCAATAATCGTCTGAATGAAGTTTATCTCGTCCATTCAGAATTTGAAGAAGAAAAACCAATAAAAGAATTATCACAAACACCTTCAACGATTACTTTTGAAAACGTGAGCTATAAATATGGCTATGGGCGAGATATTTTATCTGAAATTAACTTAGAAATTCCAGCATATAGTAAAGTAGCGATTGTTGGTATTTCTGGCTCAGGGAAAACTACTTTAGCTAAGATGATGGTTAACTTCTATGAAGCAAATACTGGAGAAGTGCGCTTAAATAGCACGAATATGAATCAAATTGATAAAACTGCTTTACGTCGTCATGTTAATTACTTACCGCAACAGCCTTATGTTTTCAATGGGACCATTCTAGAAAACTTGCTACTAGGCGCTAAAGAAGGAACCACACAGGAAGATATTTTAAGAGCGGTCGAAATTGCAGAAATTCGTGCAGATATCGAAAATATGCCTCTAAACTATCAAACAGAATTGACTTCTGATGGTGCAGGGATTTCGGGTGGTCAAAAACAGCGGATTGCATTGGCTAGAGCGTTACTTACTGATGCACCAGTATTGATTTTAGACGAAGCGACGAGCAGTTTAGATATCCTAACAGAAAAGAAAATCATTGATAATCTGATGAAACTAAACAAAACAATTATCTTCATTGCTCATCGATTAACGATTGCAGAAAAATCAGAAAAAGTGATTGTACTCGATCAAGGGAAATTAATTGAACAGGGTACACATGAAGAATTATTAACCAATCAAGGTTTCTACTATAACTTAGTCAACTATTAGGAGGAAAAGGTGTTATGGATCCACGCTATTTTGAGAGTGCCGAGTTTTATCATCGGCGCTACAACAATTTTGCTAGTAAAATTATTATTCCTACATTTTGTCTCTTTTGCTTTCTAGTAGTTTTTGCAATCTTTGCCACAAAAGAAGTCGTTGTATCTTCTACTGGTAGTATCGAAGCGTATCGTACAATTACCAATATTCAATCTACTAGTAGCAAACAAATTATCGTCAATCATTTAAAAGAAAATAAAAAAGTCAAAAAAGGTGAACTCTTACTAGAATATCAAGGGAAAGAAGGAGAGATTCAACTATCTACCTTGCAGAATCAGCAAAAACAGTTAGAAACACAATTAGCCCAATTACAAATCTTATTGGATAGCTACCAGCAAGGGAAAAATCTCTTTAAAGAAAAAGATGCCTTTGGATATGAGCAAACTTATATAGACTATACGAAACAAGTAGAAACACTAGATAAAAATATCCAACAACAGAATGCCAATATCCAAGCTCAAAACGCTGCGTCCAGTCAAACGCAACAAGCCATTCAAAGTGCTATGGGGGAGATTCAAGAAGAATTAAGTGCTTATCGTCAGGCAAAAAAGGCTGTGCAGAATAATACTGGATTGAATGAGCAAAATACAGCTTATACCTTATATCAAAGTTATCAGCAACAAAAAGACCAAGAAGGCGCAGATACACTGAAACAGCAAGTTCTCTCACAAATTGATAGTCAAATTGCGAGTCTGGAAAACAGTTTGGCAGGATATAACATTCAATACGCTTCTTCAGGGGTTCAACAATCAGTTAGCGATACCTTTGAGAGTCAATCCGCAGCTATGAAAGCACAAGCATTGGCTAAATCAGAACAAGAAAAGCAAGCTTTAGAAAAACAATTAACTGAAGTGAAAACGAATTTGCAAATCCATCAGCAACAAGCAAAAGAAAATCAAATTCATGCGCAAGAAGATGGGATTTTACATCTGATTGAAACAGAAAATCAATATGTTGCGCCAGGTACTGTGGTGGCTCAGCTATATCCAGTCATCATGAAAGCGAAAAAAATCAAATTAGTCGCTTATATTCCGTCAAAAGATGTTTCCCATATCAAAAAAGGAATGCCTATGCGTTTCACAGCTTACGATAGTTCCAAGGATAAATTAGTTTTAGAAGCTAAAATCCAAAATATAGATACAAGTGCGACTAGAACAAAACAAGGGAATTTCTTCAAAGTGGAAGCACTCGTACCATTGAATACGCAACAAGCTAAACGATTATCTTATGGTTTAGAGGGGAAAGTGACGTTAATTACCCACAAAACAACCTATCTAAACTATTTATTGGATAAAGTATTTAATTTTTAAATGGAGGTGAAATTAATGTTTTATGTAACACCATCAACGATAGGATTACGTCTTTTTAACTGGCTATTTAACAAATAAATATGGAAGAGAGGATTCAAAATGAATAAATTTAAAAAAATCAATGAGTCAGAATTACAAAATATTAATGGTGGGCGAAATGATTTTATTCAAGGAATTCTTGATGGATTACGTCTATCTAGATTTGTAAAACGTAAAAAATAAAGGAGGAATGAAAAAAATGGACAAATTCAAAAAATTAGAAGAAAAGCAACTTTATTCTATCCATGGCGGTTCTAGTTTAGGTTATAAAGTAGGAAAAGCTATTGGATTTATGTATGGGATTATTTTCGGATAATATCTAATTACTATATCTGAAATTAACAAATATAAAAATATTTAGGAGGAATATAATAATGAAAACTAACCAATTACAAAATGTAGAATCACTACACAAATTTCAAACTATCTCTTACAAAAATTTAGAAACTATTGATGGTGGTGCAATGCCCCCTTATAAAATTGTACTAATAATTGGAGGAGCATTATACGCTACTGGAGAAAAAATTGGGAAAGCTCTCTATTATGCCACTCACTAGGAGGGAAAAATATTGGATAATAAAATAGTTCATTTTTTTAAATTCTTTTTCACCGGTTCAGTAGATGATAAAACGCAAAGAATTTTCAACATATTTGTAACAATGTTTTTATTTGCTGCAGCTATGTATTTTATCGGAGAAGCAATTGGACATTGGATATTTAATATTATAAATTAGGAGGAATTTTATGAATACAACAAAATTTCAAAAAATTAGCGTAACTGAATTAGAAACAATTAACGGTGGATTAGGACCAATTATTATTGGAGGAGTAGTTGTTGGTTGGAAATTAATTGGTGGAGTTACTGCCCTTGTGGGCGGTGGGTTTTTAGTAGGAGCTGCTGCAGGATACTACGCTAACAGACCATAGGTGATTTATCATGTATGTACTAAAATATTTTCCAGAAATAATATTATTTATTAGCTCACTTACTCATTTTATTTTATATATTTTAAATGATCTTAACATATATAAAGCACCAAGCTGGATTCTTTCTATTCCAGTCCCATATATAGCTTCTATCTTATTTTTTATGCTTTTAATCTATAGAGAAAGGAAATGTTGATGTATGAATAAATTTAATAAATTAAACGAAGAAGACCTTTTAAATATTGAAGGTGGTATTGAACCTATTACAATAGCATTAGGTATTGGTACACTCTTTGTTAGCGCTGCAGGTTTAGGTTATAAATTTGGCGCAGATCTTGCAAAGAGAAAGCGTAAATAAATGAAATAAATCAATAAAGAAAATGATATATGTTATTAAATTTTTAGAGACGCTTGACTAGTATTCAAGCGTCTTTTTTATGATAAAATAGTAATTGAAATAGTTATAAGAGGTGTATATCTATGTCTAAATCCATCCAAAAATTATTATCTGAAGAAGAAAAAGTAGAACAACAACTAAAAGATCTGCGTAAAAAAATAAAAGCAAAGAAAAAAGAGGAAGAAAAGAAATTAGCTTTAAAACTTGGTAAGATATTGTTGAAAAATGAAATTGATTCAGAAGAGAAACTAGAAGAGTTGCTTTTGTTGAAAAAAGAAGAAGCTTCATCAGACAATAATGAAGGAAAAGAGAAACAAATGATGTTTGATGACGATGATTTATTGAGGGAAATTGCCCATAGTCACGATAGTGACTATGGGGGAGCACCTTACAACAATAAATTGTTGTAAGGTGTGGAGTCAAAATAAGGCGAATAGCCTTATTTTGACAAAAATACTTTTCGCTGTTTGTGAACAACAAATCAGCGAAAAGTATTCCGTCCAACCATTGCGTTAGCTTTGGTTGGACTAGCTAGCGTAAAATTGGGTGTTTGCGAATAGCAAATCAACCAATTTAGCTAGCTACAATGGGGGTTAAGGGGGCTTGCCCCTTACAAGCTGTTTTTGTATTACAAAAACACTGCTTGCCACAAGACAGGAATTTTAAAAATTTAGATAGAGTCGTTAGACCTAAATTTTTAAAATTGGTAAATAGGGGGATTGCGTATAGCAAATCCACTATTTACCGCTTTGTCTTGTCTGCCTTTCTTGGCAGTTGTTCTTAGATTGAAAGTAACCGAATAGGACGTCTTTCAATCCTAGAACAACTACGAGAAAAGTCCGACTGAATAAGAAGGACTTTTCCGATGAAAAGAAAGGCATCCGCAAGCCGAAAAAGACTTGCTAGAAAGGCGACTGAATAAAGAGCGTTTCTAGTTAGTCTTTCTTAGCAAATAGCCGACCGAATAGGAAGGGTAGTTGCTTAGGGCGCAGAGGAAGAAAGGAGCGATTTTTATGGCGAAACAAACAGAAAATAATACCAGGAGACATGTGAAGACTGTACGATTAACAGATGATGAATTAGCATTATTAGAATTACTAGCAAGCGAATCTGAAATGACCTTGAGTGAATACATGCGCACAAGAATCCTATCAGGAAAAATTGCAAGACCATTAATGAATAAAAAAGATAGTCAAGAAATCAACGCCTTACTTTTCCAAAGCAATAAAGAATTAAATGCAATTGGCAAAAATATCAATCAAATTGCGCATTGTTTAAATATCCTAAAGTCGAGGTTGGAAAAGAATGAAGCTTATAATAGTGATATATCCCAAACGCTTCATCAAGTAAATCAAATGTTCCAACAACACGCCCAATTATTGAATCGTGCCTTTAAAGGAATTAGCGTTGTTTGGAAGATTATTGCTAAAAAAGGGGCAGATTAATTAACTTTGCAAAAACACGCTCTATTATTTGATTTAAGACGTTTTATGCTATTTCGGGTATAATGACGCCTTTTAAGTTTTAAAATCGCTTAAAACATCAAATAAGGACGAATAAGGCTATATTTAGAAGAAAAGAGGGATAAAAAATGTCTACCATACAAGTTTCAAGCACTCGAAATGTGATTGCGGCATTAAAATATGCAAGAGATGGAAAAGACAAAGAACAAGATAAATGTGTAGCACAATCTGGCTATGGAACCAACCCTAAGCAATCGGAATGGGAATTTCTAGCAGTAAGAAATGCTTATCAAAAAAAGAATGGGATTCAAGGACACATTATCATTCAATCCTTTCCGACTGGCGAAGTTTCTCCCAAGCAAGCCAATCAATTAGGGCTACAGCTGATTACAAAAATCAATGAACAATTGCCACAAGAATATCAAGCCGCAATATATACGCATGGAAACACCGATCAAATCCACAATCACATTATCATCAATGCAGTAAGTGCTGAAAATGGACGTAAATACACAAAATACAAACAATGGGAATTCGTAAAAGACCTTAATGATGAACTCATGCAGGCACATGGGCTATCCGTTCCAGAGCGTGTTGCAGAACGAGAAACATTGGTTGAGCAGAAACTAACTGAAAAAGGGAAATATTCCTGGAAAGCCGACCTCAAACAACGCATTAATCAAGCAATGGATGAAGTAATGAGTAAAGTCGAACCAACCATTGACGCCTTTAAACAGCAACTTAAACAACTTGGTGTCCTCGTCCACGATAGAAAAAGAAAAGGCGTGCCTATTTTTATGTATCAATTTACGGATGAAGAAGAAAAGGATAGAAAATGCAAAGATTTTAAATTAGGAGGCGCAAACTATGAGAAAGCTGAAATCGAATCCGACATTCAACGACAACGAATCCAAAACATCCAGATCCAACAACAATCTCGAAGAAAACAAGCACATGAATCAAGAAACGCAGCAGATATTGATGCCTTTATCGAAATGGCAACAAATACTAGCAGCGCAGCAAGAAATGCAATTGAGCGTACAGACACTCGAACAGAAGAATCAAGAACTCTTGCAGAGCAATCAGCAACTCGCACAAACCAATCAAAATCAGCAATTAGAAATGCAGAACATGCAAGAGAAAATCGAGAAGCTGAACGGAAGCGACATTATCTTGAAACGCAACAACGAATTAGAGAAGCAAATCAAAGACGTGTTGCAAGAGAAAGAGACTACGGTCCAAGCCTGTAACAAACAACTAGAAGCTATGGCTCAAACAGTCAAATCTCAGCAAAAAGAAATCAACCAACAATGGCAAGCTATCAATCATGAACAAAAAAAGTTAGAAGAAAACAACAAACAATTTAAAAAGAAAGTGCATGAAGAAGCCCTAAATAAATTTGAAACTTATCGAACACAAGAAATAGCAAACATAATGGGAATTGTACTGCTTATGTTTATCCCTATTTTCATCTTATTCGGACAACATGATTGGTTTAGAAGCGATACTATCCAACTGTTTCATTATGAAGGGCAACTGATTGGTGGATTTTGGAATTGGGCAGTAGATATTGTATTAAACTTTTGGCATTGGCAATGGACTTGGGGAACTATATTCGGCATTCCATTGGCAAGAATTGTTGTGGCCGCTTTAGCAAGCGTGATATGGGCGATTATTTTTATTATCATTTTGTTGTGTATCCTACTCGGTATTCCAGGTCTATTCATAGTCGCAATTATCTTTGCCTTAACTGGGTATAAAGTTCCAAAAGATAAGCGTCATATAGATTCCTTATGGCTAATCTTGTGTTTATTGGGTTTCCTTGTGACTAGTGACTTGATCAAAGGATTAATTGGATATTTTACTCATATCGATATCAATTTATGGTTAATATTAGCAATTGGATTAATTATTTTTAATATCACTCGTTTTAAAAAATATCGTACTTGAAAAATAGAGAGTAGCCTGAGAAATTTTTCTTGGGCTTTTTTTATTTGATATTGAGGGAGCATAAAAGGATACTTTAATAGAATACTTTATATATTACTTTATAGAATACTTTATATATACTTTGGGCAATTTTAGGCGAACCTAAAATTGTTGCTAAATCAACGTTTCTAGGTCTTGTATATACAAGATAAATCTAAAAAAGTGCGTGATAAATCTAAAAAAGTGCGTGATAAATCTAAAAAAGTGCGTGATAAATCTAAAAAAGTGCGCGCTAAATCTCAAAAAATCAAAAAACGTGGTATAATGAGATTTATAAAAATATGAGATTTATATAGTGAGGCAATTAGGATGAAAAAAGCAAAAGTTATAGAATTAAGCTTAGAAAATCTAATAGATAGGCAAGACTTTTTAATAGTTCAAGGAAATGATTTAGCAAAATCTCTAGGTGGATTAAAATCTTTTGAATTAAGAGTTTTAGATTACTGTTTTAGTTATGTTACAAAAGAATCAAGTGTTAATGATGTGTATACTGCTTATGCGATAGACATAATCAAGCATTTTGGATTAGTAAATTCTGGAAATAATTATGAACGAATTGCAGAAGCTTTTAGAAGACTAAATGAAAATACAGCATTATATTTGCCTATTGTGAGACAAGATGGCACTAACGGTATACGAATGACACAATTATTTTCGATGATTGAGTTTTACGCTGATGGAGAAATATCATTTAAATTTTCAGAAGATGCAGCTCCGTACATAATAGACTTAAAAGAAAAATTTTATAGTTTTAGATTGGGGGAAATATCTCATATAAAGGGAAAATATGCGTTAATTTTGATGAAGTTATGGGGAGCTTATAGGTATAATAAAAATAAAATTACAATTATTAAAGGCGACTTGGAAGAGTGGGAAGGATGGTTCTTAGAAAAAGAAAAAAGATTACCAGCTGGTCGTTTTGCTGCAAATGTTTTGGCAAGAGCTATTACAGAATTAGAAAATAAATTTGATATTACTACACAATTAGTAACAATTAAAGATAGAAAAGTAGTGATCGGATATGAATTGACAATTATTGATAATAGGATAAATGATAGGTGATAAATAGAATGGTTGCTACGCTGTTGCGTATAAGTTGCTATATATACGCAACGTTAAGTTTCTTATTCTTTTAAAATAAATCTTTTAAAGTTGCTTGTTAGTTGTTAGTTCGTTGTCTGTTTTTTACAATCAATAGTTTTATTGTTCAATTAAAAGTATGATGGTAATATAGATTAGAAAAATAAGAATAGAGGCACAATTATGGACAAACATAAAGAGTATTTTACTATAAAGGAACTATCTAGTGTATTTGGAATAAGCAGGCAAGCATTATCAAAACATCTACATAAATTGGAAAATGAATATATTAGTAAAAATTCAAAAGGCTATACTGTGATTAGTAAGGTTGGAGCTACATGTTTGGCAGAAAAAATAGGAAAAAAAGAGTTGCTAGATGGTTGGTTGAGGTTGCAAGATAGTAGCAACGAAAATGAGGAAGAAGCTTTAAATGATAGGAATTACATGGTTGTCAATGGGTTGTTAGAACAGTTGTCAATAAAGGATGAACAAATATCAAAATTACAATCTTTACTGGATCAACAGCAACAGTTGCAATTAAATATTCAACAACAATTAGAAGAAAAGAATAGACTATTAGAGTTAAAAAGTACTGAGATAGAAAAATTTCAATTAAAGAAGTGGTATCAGTTTTGGAAGTAGTAATTTATACTATATTTGATTTTTTTTAAATCTCACATTTGTGAGTTTTTTTAGTTTTTGAGATATATCACGCACTTTTTTAGATATATAATTAATGATACATTTCAAATAGAGTAGTATAAAACCAAATCAGAGTATGAAAAAAGCGCTCAGTTTTTTTAGATTTTGAGCGCTTTTTGTACTAATCAAATTAAGAAAGTAGTATCTCTAAATCTTTCATACACCTATTTACTTTCAATATCTTTAATCAATTCATTAGTTTCTTCATCGGATAATCTTTCTTTAAATGCATTTTTGACAACTCTTAAAATAAAGCTATTATCTGCATTGTTGGCTTTCAATGCAATAATCATATTTCGAGCACCTTCTTTTATTCCTTCTCTTTTTCCGATTAAACGTTCATCTTGAACAACGGCATCAAATCTAACACCACGAGATGATACGGTAGTGCTATTCTAATAATAGCGGAACATAAAATGATGGAATTTTAATTAGTTGCACTCATTTTAATTCTTTTTTATGTTACAAAGAAACATCCAACTAATTCACTAGCTAAGCAAATTCTACTTTTAATTCTTTCCCCATTGCATGAGCAATGGTTGCTAATTTAACAAAAGATACGTTATCACCACGTTCAATTCTAGCAATAGTAGCTTGTGTGGTATTTGCACGTTCAGCAAGTTCAACTTGCGTCAATCCTAATTCTTCACGGGCTTTATATAAAGCCACTGCTGTTTGTAATTTTTCCCCTTCAATTTGGAATGCTTCTGCAAACTCAGGATCTTTTTTCATATCTTCGATTAGATTATCAATTTTCATGATTATACCATTCCTTTCGTATTTCTTTTGCATGCTCAATTTCGTGTAACGGGGTCTTTGCGGTTTTTTTTGTAAAGCCGTGAGTTATAACATAACGACCATTCACCACATGAAAATAGATTGCACGTTGAATATTAGATCCTACCTTACTTCTAAGTTCATAAAGATTAGTATCAATTTTTTTTACCCACTTTAGTCGTTGTGCAACCAACATTCCATTGACTTCCGTTTCTTTAATAATCCGTAGAAGTTTAGCACTATCTTTTTTTGGTAACTTCTGTATCCATTCGATGAATTCATCATGGCCATTTTTTCTCTTATATGATTCAAATGTTATCTTATTCATAGCACAATTATATCATATATTAATAAAAAAGTCTATTCTACGTATATTATCTAAGAGCATTATTGGAAGTAAACATACTTTTATTTACAATATTCGATATAATACAGTCTAAAATATTCAGACAACATCAAAATTGCTAAGGTATCAAGGTGTAGGTCCTTTTCTTCTTCGTATATTTTATTGAAAGGTGCTTCTTGCGTATCAATGACGATACTACCTATTGGATAGCAAAAAAAGCCTTCAGAAAAGAAATAATCGGTACTTTGGCGTGGTTTAGCAACTCCTCTAGCAAAATAGTGCTGATCCACGAATTTAAAATATTTATCGCTATTTAAAGGTGCAATCTGTCTAAATTCTGACCGTTTAATGCTACCACTTTTTTCATAACCAAAGACAATCCATTTTCGCATGCTGGCACGAAAATCAGACATGGCTTGCTGATAACCGTCATTATAGGCTTTCTGATACTTATTTTTTGCTTGTACTTTCTTTTTCTTTTCTTCAATCAACGATTTAATGCTATCTTCTGGAATAAGCCATCCTTCTCTTTTTGAATGAATAACTGCACCTTCGATTTTACCCTTTCGCAACCAGCGTCGTAATAACTCTTCGTTCTGAGGGACTTTCGCTTGCTTAAATTTCTCCATTGCTTGAGATACCGTCAACATTACTGCCACCACCTTTTCCTTGATAAATCAATTATATCATTTTAATGATACTTTTACAAATTAGTAGTATTAAAATCTAAAAAAAGAACCGTTGGCAGACGGTTCAATTGTAGTAAAGTGTTTATTCCTAAGTATTCATTCTAACAATGCTGGGAATGTCGGTCAATAGATTAGTTTTTTACGATGAAACGTATAGCTATCGTGTTTGAAATCGTCTTAGAATCGAAATCTCGTACACGAATTTCAAGATTTTTTACAGAAATAATACTACTTTATTGCATTGGTAGTATTATTACCTGGTAATCTGAAATTTTTCTCTATATCGTTTAAAAGTTCGGCGATTAATGCCTGTCAATCGTTGGATATCCATGTCTGATTTTCCTTGCTGGTACAATTCAAAAGCATGTTGCAATTGTGGATCATCTTTTGAAAATTTAGGCTTTCTCCCTTTATACTTTCCTTGTTTTTTTGCTAAAGCAATGCCTTGTGCTTGGCGCTCTCGAATTCTTTTTCGATCGGATTCTGCTTGGTATTTATACAACTCAATGATTAGATTGTTGATTAATTTTCGCAAATTATCATCTTCTATCCCGTTCAAAGAAGGCAAATTGAGAATTTCTAGCGTTGCCCCTTTTTGCCGAATGGTTGCCATGATTTGCGTTAAATCTTGATTGTTGCGTCCTAAGCGATCCAATTCCGTCACAACCACAATATCTCCTTCACGTAAATACTCAAGCATGGCTGTTAATTGTGGACGATTCCGCTCATTACCGCTGCTTTTATCTGCAAATATTTTATCACAATTTGCTAATTGTTCGATTTGTCTATCTAAATTTTGCGATTTAGAAGATACTCTCGAATACCCAATTCTACTCATTTTAACCCTTCTTCTTTTCTTTTAATGCCTCAATCTCTTTATAAGCAAACAGGGTTGCTCTCACATCAGCTAAAGCGTCATGTGGAGGATAAATATACTCAAAATATTCCGTACAAGTAGTCAGTTTTTGCCACTTATAATCCCCAAAATAATCACTCCATTCGCCATAAATCGGCGCAAATTCTAGCATGACATCTACAATTTCTTGGTTTTGAAGATGAAATTTAATGCCTGCTTGTGCTAAAAATGATAAATCAAACTCTGCATTATAAGCAATGATTATTTCAGCTTGATCGATAATTTCTTGAATTTTTGGAAGATATTCATTGATGTGTGGCTTATCTGCAACGTGTTTTGGATAAATATTGTTGACTTTTGAAGCCTCATACCACTCTTTCGCGTATTGTGGCTTGAAAAATTCGTTGAATAGACAAACTCCCTTGTCATCAATGATAGCAAGTTGCAGAATTTCATCTTCGTAACAAGATAACCCTGTTGTTTCAGTATCTAGTATAATTATTTTACTCATAACTCTACCTCAATATACTCTCTAGCTGTTTTTTGGTCCCTGTTTACATACTCTTTGGATTGAGAAGTGATGGTGAGTGCTTGTTGCTTTTCTAACTCCACTAACAACTGCATTAACCGATCGCGTTCTTTCTTTGTACCTGTAATTCTAATTTTCAGCATAAAACCACCTCTAAAATAAATTATGCTCAATTCTAACGCCCATTCTCTAACCTTAGTATATCAATAAAACAAAAAAGAGCAATAGGGTATACTTTAAATAGTATGTACCGGATAATTTGAAAATACATGTTTCTGTTAGCATAGTCGAGTTTTCTATTTTTATCAGAATTTTTATCTTGATTTTTGAGAAAAACAAGAATTAAGGTATAGTAAAAAAGAATTAATTTTTTAATAGCGTCAGTATAGTACTGTATTTTGCAATAGAAAAGTGCAGAGAAATGCAATTAAAAATGCAGAGGTTTG
>ERZ1643251.2889-NODE-2889-length-16723-cov-6.109011_pt1 | contig 16723 bp, 8 predicted proteins | sample MGYA00579261_ERZ1643251 | MGnify/ENA primary metagenome ERZ1643251 (study PRJEB29033, sample SAMEA4952267) | chicken gut metagenome | biome: Broiler Chicken; feature: Gastrointestinal Tract; material: Caecum | place: Ireland | collected 2018 | study: Broiler...
CTTTCTCTTGGAGTTGTTTGCAACTATAAAGCCGTTCTCTATGTAAGCCGTCTTGTACTCGTTGGGGCGTAAGCCTGTGTACAAGCCTATGGCAAACATTCTCTGGTACGGGGTGCCCGCTGTCTTTTCGAGTAGCAGTCTTTCCTCGTCCTTTGTAAGCGCTTTTCCGTGTTCCCTCTCGTGTTTGGTATGGAATACCATGTCGATGGGGTTGTGCGTCATCACTCCGTGTTTGACCGCCGCCTTGAAAATCATGTTCAATAGAGTAAACACGTTTTCTTCCGTTCTCATCTTATCTTCTTCAATAAGCCTGTCCAGCAGTTCCTGGCACTTGTCTGCAGTGATTTGCTTTAAGGGCATATCGCCGAAGTGCGGCAGAACGTGGTTCTTGTAGTTGCTCATAGCCACGCGGAACGTGGATTCACCTACCTTGCGCTTGTAAAACTTTTCAAAAAAGTAGTTAGCGAATTTATCGAAGGTAGTGGGTACGGCATTGATTTTCTGCACCTTGCCCGATTCGACTTCTTCAAGCCTTCTTATGAATTTTTGCTTTGCTTCTTCAAGGTTGTTGGACGACACGTTGATCTTTCGGTGATTAACCTGGCAGCGTATCTCGTAATTCCAATTACGCTTTCCGCTGCGGCGTTTGTGAACGTGCGCCGTTATTCCCTTGCATCTGAATTGTTTTCTGAATGTTCTCGGCATAATGTCAATCTCCTTTCGGGAAAAGACGAGCATTTGCGAGCCGCCATCACTTTCTTTTATAATCTCGTTGCTCTCCGCTTCGGTTTTGACGTCGGTGAGTTCCTTTATCTTCGTAAGCGTGATTGAATCTGCCGCAGCTTTGAGAACTGCCCTCGCCATACCGTCGTTGCCGTCGGGGATAGCTTTGAGAGTTTTGATAATTTCGTTTAATTCTTGGTTTGTCATACCTCCGTAAAATAGATTTATGCGGTTATTGTATCACATGGTGAGTTGACAAAGATAAGTGTTATATTTTTGTCTTATACGCAGTTTCCTGTATTTTACACCGAATATGGTAATACCAAGTGCGGCGGCGGCTTCGGATTGCTTCATTCCGCTCATATAGCAGTTGATAGTTTGGATTTCAGGCTCGGTTAAGTGGAGTTTTGCAATAAGAGCGTCGGCTTTTGCGTAATCTTCGTTTTTATCTGCAAAACAGTCGCGCGGGTCGGGAATATCTTTTTTATTGTGGCAAAGGTCTATTTGTCTGTTCCTTGCAATCTTCCTGCGGAAGTGGAGGAGCTCTTTATCTACGGCGCGGTAGCAGGCGGTTTTAATGGATATGTACTTTCCGGACTTATCCTTGCCGTAGATGTCATTTACATACATTCCTTTGAACTGATATAAAAAACAGATTGCCGTCTGGGCATAGTCGTAACCGTCTGTAATGGTGTAGTCGATTTGAGAGATATGGTTAAGGTCTTTTACGAGTCCGTTATACAGTCTGCTTACAACTTCAAAGTCATACGGCAGAACATTGCGAAGTGCTTGCAACGCAATCATTTCGCCCATAAGTTTGACATTACCGTCAGAGATAACCTCAGCAAACAACTGACCTTCGTTCTGATATTTACCTTTAGAGAGTTTGGTAACCAACATTTTCATTTGAATTGCCTCCGTGAATAATTTTGCCTTTTTCGGGCAAGAGGCAAAGGGGCACGGGACGGTGAAAATTCAACTTACTACAACTCGATTTGCGCAAGTCAACGGGACAAAGACAAAATCGTTGCGTTCAGAGGGCGTTAAACGGCACTGTAACGCCCGAAAGGCCCAAGGCATGAGAAAACCCTCGCGGAAACGCAAGAACGAACGTTTGTACAAATTTTAAGCGACGATTTTGCGACCGTTGACTTGTGCGAGGAACCGTGCCACAATGACCTCCCGAAAAAGAAAAACACGGAGACAAAGGGAAATAGAGAACGAAACGGCGGTTTTGCAAGCGGGTCAGCGCAAAACGCCCTGTCCGCCGCCGCGTGTTTTGTTGCCTTGATTTCAGCGGTTAAATTTTTTGGCGGTTTGTTTGGTCAATTAGAATAGGCGTGAGCTTGTCTGCGGAGGCGCTACGCGCCGCCGCCTCGTCTATGACAAGCTCACACCTAACTGCCACTTAGTTGTTTTAGTGGTGGTTTTGAGGAATGAATTTGTTCGCTTGTTCAGTCGTGTGTGTGCGCTTGGTCGGCGCCCGAGCGCGTAAGCGCGAGGGTGGCGGAACGGCGCAGTCGTTCCGCCAGCTTGATGCCGCCGCTTGTAAATACCAAGCGCACACACTACAGCCATTGTTAAATTTACTTGGTTTATGGATCTAAAGTTATTTGCGGCGGAACTGAAATGTTTAGCGGCGATTATTGCGATGGCGAACGAAAAATTTTTCGTTCGCTGATTCTGAAATTGTATGAAATGGATAGTAAACAACAAGGAGAAATTAATAATAACTATATAAAAATCTTGATTTCCTCCAAATAATTTGATATGATAAAATTACTTGGAGGGAATTATGGTATTGACGGTCGAAGATTTAGCTTTAAAGTATAGCGATTATACCGACATTATCGGCAAAATAAGGCGAGAAGTACAGGCAGGAAATCTGATTCAGGTATCCCGCGGATTGTATGAAACGGATAAAAATGCGGATGGCAAGTATTTGGCAGGCTATATTTACGGCCCGTCTTATCTTTCTTTCGACTATGCTCTTGCCGTTTATTCGTTGATCCCCGAAGCCGTATATAAAACATACACGAGCGCAACGTTTGGCAAGAACAGAAAAAAGCGTTATCAGAATTCGTTTGGGTTATATACTTATCGCGATGTGCCAAAGGCGGTATTCAGTCTGGGCGTGAACATCTGTGTTGAAAACGGGTATTCGTATCAGCTTGCCACTCCCGAAAAGGCGTTGTGCGATAAGATGTATTCGTTGCCGCCGGCAGGCTCAGTAAAGGCGTTAAAGGAATTGCTGTTTGATGACTTGCGTATATACGAAAAGGGCTTGATGTCGCTGGATATTGAAAATATTTGTCGCATTGCTCCGCTGTACGGATGCAATAATTTAAAGACTTTGGCAAAATTTTTGAGTAATGAGAGGGGGCTTCAATGAATTCGATTTTAGGACAGATGATGGCAAGGTACAACGCAAATACCCTGGAAGAGGAGCGCAACGCGTTGAAAGAGGTCGTTCAGGAGGTTGCCCTATGCGGGCTTTCGCGCGCCGGTTTTTTTAAGACGGCGGCTTTTTACGGCGGGACGGCGCTGCGCATTTTTTACGGCCTCGACCGTTTTTCCGAAGACCTCGATTTTTCGCTCGTGTCACCCGATAACAACTTTGACTTGAGCAAATATTTTTCGGTATTACAAAACGAGCTCAATTCGGCAGGCCTTAACTTTACCGTTGAAGAAAAGGTAAAAACGGCAGAATCACACATAAAATCGGCTTTTTTAAAGGGCAATACAAAGGAGCATATTTTAAGCGTTTACGGCGATACACCCACAACTATGCTTCATCCAATGGAAGTCATCAAGATAAAATTCGAGGTAGATATCAATCCGCCGCCATACGCGATGTATGAAAATAAATATGGGCTGATGCCTTCGCCGTATAATGTGAGATTGTATGATCTGCCTTCGCTGTTTGCCGGTAAAATACACGCAGTTTTGTGCCGCGCGTGGAAGAACAGAGTGAAGGGCAGGGACTTATACGACTATGTTTTTTATATTGCTCGCGATGCAGGCGTAAATTTGCCGCACCTCAAGGCGCGCCTTATAGATTCGGGCGCGATAGGTGAGGATTTTGACCTTACAAGGGATAGCCTTATCGGGTTGCTTGATGACAGGTTTTCGACCATAGATTATGAGGCGGCCAAAGAGGATGTTTTGCCGTATATTAAGAACAAGTCATCGCTCGATTTTTGGAGTAAAGATTTCTTTACGCAGATAACACAAAATCTTAATGTTTAAGTCAACTAGTTTAAGTTTCCATATAGAAAAGCATTAAATGTTGTAAATGAAATTGAGATATAAGCTTCATGTATAAGATTTTTACAATTAATGTCCGGGCAAATTCTCGCGTTATATTATTGTGCGTCGTAACGGGGATAAACGAACAATGATCTGATAGCTTGCGAATAGTTTTCAATGATAATCTGCCGCGATTTTTTTCGCGGCAGATTGCCGTTATGATACGATATGTGCCGCAACCAGGATTTTTTATGTGTCAGCTAAGCGATATAATACATAGTTAAAAAATAAAATATTTTAATTAAATTAGTTAAATTGTGTTTGTATTTTGCATAATAAGTAATTAAAATAACATTATAGGAAATAATTTATAGACAAACAAGTATTTTAGACGTAAAATAATAATTGTAGGAGAATACACAAAATGCTGAGGATCGCGATAGTTGAAGATGAGCTTGAGCCTATGCAGAATCTTGTTGCATGCCTTAAAAGGTATGAGAAAGAGGAGGGGCAGGAACTTGAAATCAAAGAGTTCAATAATGCCATAAATTTTGTCGAATTTTTTAACGCCGATTACGATATGCTGTTTCTCGATATAAAACTTCCGCTTTTAAATGGTATGGAAGTTGCTCAAAAAATCCGAGAAAAGGATCCATACGTTCTTATTGTGTTTGTTACTAATATGCAACAGTATGCCCTGAAAGGATATTCCGTAAATGCGTACGATTTTATAATAAAACCTGTAAATTATTACGCCATAGAAACTTTAATGAAGAAGGCGGCTATTCATATAGTTGCCAGGCATACTGATTTTGTAACGGTACGGACGTCGGGGGAGTGGAAAAAGTTGCCTGTATCCTCTATTTATTATATAGATGTCTGGCGCCACAAAGTGACGTATCATACTTTGAACGGCGATGTTGATTGCTGGGGCACACTCAGCGAAACGGAAAAGCATTTGCCTGCAGGCAGATTTGCGTACTGCAATTCCGGCGTGCTGGTCAACTTGGGGTTCGTCGAGGCTGTCGATGGGGAGGAAGCGGTCGTGCACGGCATGCGCTTAAATATAAGCCGACTTCGAAAAAAAGATTTTATGGCGGCACTCGCTGCGTATTTGGGGAGTGGTTACTGATGTTTGAATTTTCATCTCCGCTTTTTTGGTATAAACTTGTGTTTACTGCCGAGCTTGTTATAGCCGAAGCCCTGGCAACATATTCGCTTAAAAAAAAGGCGAATTTCATGTTGCGGGTTACGGCTTGCCTGCTCGGTATTTTTATTGCCGCGTTTTTGTTTCCTATCTTTTACTACAACGCGTTGTATTCGTCTTTCATGTTCATAGTGTTATTCGGCATTACGCTAGCCGGGCTTAAAATTTGCTACGACGTGCCTTTTACGCATATCTTTTTCTGTGCCGTAATTGCGTATACAACTCAACATATAGCTTACGAAACGTTCAAATACTGCATAGAAATTCTCAATCTCGGCACCGTAGTCGCCGTATATGACGAGGTCGGCGAATTTCAGTTCAACGGGTTCATGCTGCTCGCGTACGGGCTTTCTTATTCCATCACATATTGGGTAGTATGGGCTTTTGCGGAGTACAGAATCCGTGTCGAGAAGGACATACATTTAAAAAATATCTCTCTTCTTTTTTTGTCTGCCGTAATCGTGCTTGTCGACGTTATGCTCAGCGCTTTGCTGGTATACGAAGTGCATGATTCTTTTTCGTCGGTAACAAAGACCGTACTTTATTTGTACAGCATAATTTCGTGCGCTATATGCCTTGTAATGCAATTTCTTATGCTTGAAAGACAGCATGCTGAAAAAGAACTTCGAGAAATTCAGACCATGTGGCGTCAGAATAAAAAGATGTTCGAACTATCGAGGGAGAACGTGGAAATAATAAATGCAAAATGCCATGATTTAAAAAACCAGATAAGATTGCTTCGTAAATCGGATGAAGTAGTAAAGCAATCGGCTCTTAAAGAAATAGAAAATGCTGTGGATTTTTATGATTCCAGCGTAAAAACCGGCAACGAAGCGTTTGACCTTGTTATAGCTGAAAAAAGTTTATACTGTTCGCAACATGATATAAAATTGACATGTATCGCCGACGGCAGCGCGTTAGACGGCATCCCCATCGTCGATCTTTATTCGCTGCTTGAAAATGCTGTCCAGAACGCTATAGAAGCGGTAAGCAAGTACGACGATGTGGAAAAACGTCTTATCCGTGTTAAAATTGTGCGCAAAAATCAGCTTGTGTCCATACATATAGAAAATTATTTTGACGGACAGGTAAAATTTATCGACGGTTTGCCGTCGACGAGCAAAGCAGACAAGCATTATCACGGCTACGGAATGCGCAGTATGAGGTTGATTGCCGAAAAATACGGGGGCGGGCTCAACGTTGCCGTGCAAAACGATTTGTTCAGCCTTGATATAGTCATTCATGTGCCTGCGGATACATAGCGGGAAACAAAAAAAGCATAACAAGCAATAATATATTGAATAAAAAAATAATTGTGGTATATTCAATTTGCGCATGGAAGATAACATCTTTTTGCAATATGCCACAATTTTATGTTAATTGATTGCAATATCGGTGGCATAAACATGAATAAAAAATATTTTTTACGTCGCATAGCAACAATCAGTATTCCGCTTCTGGTCATTATTATTGTTTTTACCGTCGCCCTGAATATCGTGGCGAATTATTATTCGCTTACAATGAATTACATTTTCGGCGAAGGCGGGATAATAATAGACAAAGCCGATGGCACCGAGAATCTCGGTGCGGAATATTACACAAAAACATATAATAATCCCGAAGAAGCTTCGGCGCAGATGAAAAAGCTCAACCGCGCGGTCGCCGAGGAGGGGATAGTTCTTCTGAAAAACGAGAATAATGCTCTTCCGTTAAACGCAAGCGAACGCAGACTCAGCGTGTTTGGCTGGGCATTCGAAAATTCACCGTATTGCGCCCCTCAAAGCGGTTCTTCGTCGTCGGCAGGGGATTATCTGTACCCGGCGGATGCCCTCATGGAGGCCGGATTTGTCATTAACGAAGAATTGTCGGGGCTCATCAAAGAAGGTGTGCCGGAATATATGCAGTCGCCGCCGAAAGTCGGACGTTGGACAAACGACTGGGCGTTGCCCGAATATGTGCCTTCTACGGAACAGGTTCGCGATGCAGCCTCCTGGTCGGATACGGCGCTTATATGGATAATGCGTCAGGGAACCGAGGGCGCCGATATGCCGCAGTCTATGAACGATAACGCTTTTTACGGCAACGAAAAAATGGTTGGATTATCCGAAGATGCGCGCAGAAAATACGGCTATGCACCAGAGCGTCATTCCCTCGAACTCACTTCTGCAGAAGAATTAATGATAGAAAAAGTGTGTTCTGCGGGGTTCAAAAAAATAATACTTGTTGTTAACAGCGATAATCCCATGGAATTGGGCTTTATAAAAGAAAACGAAGCTATCGATGCGGCATTGCTCGTCGGCGGATTGGGGATGCAGGGCTTTTCAGCCCTTCCCGATATTCTTACCGGAAAGGTAAATCCGTCGGGCAGATTGGCGGATATTTATCCGGCTGATTTTACGTCGGATCCGGTTTATCCCAACCATGCCGATCTTACAGGCGGCGAGTATGTGCGCGATTCGGCTGAACTCAGCGCAGATACACATTTGTCAAACAGTGTTTATGTCAATATTACACCCCAATCTATTGCCGAAAACAATCTTCGCACAAACGGCGATGCTATGCAGTATGTATTCCAGAATTATGAAGAGGGCATTTATTCGGGCTATCGCTATTATGAAACGCGCGCTTTGAATGAAGGCGAAAATTGGTATCATAATGCTGTCGTTTACCCGTTCGGATACGGACTTTCATATACTACTTTCAAGCAATATATTTCGGGTTACGAAGTGACTGATAGCAGCATAAATGTGCGGGTTTGTGTGAAAAATACGGGCGATGTGCCTGGCAAATGTGTGGTTCAGCTTTATTATACCGCGCCGTACGGAAAAGAATCCGAATACGAATATGCGATAGAAAAATCTGCTGTAGTGCTTGCCGATTTTTCAAAGACAGGGATACTGCAACCGGGTGAAGAGTGCGTGGAAGAGCTGAAAATCGACATCGAGGATATGGCTTCATACGACGATAAATATTCGGGATGCTATGTGCTCGATGGAGGAAAATACCGCATTTCTCTCCGATTGAATTCGCATGAAACTGTGTTTTGCCGCGATGATGCTGCCGCGGTTTGCGGGGAGCAGATTATAGAGTGGAATAATCCCAAGACAATCCTGTTCGACGAAAATAATCCCAGGAAATCTGAAAAATATGCACACAATGATGAAGGCTTGCTATATCGTTCAGCTACGAACGCGTTCGATGTTACCCTTACTGGCATCAGTCCGTCGTTTTCGCAACTTTCGCGGGCCGATTGGGCAGGAACTTTTCCGCAAGTTCCCGACGAGGCCGACAAAACTGCCCCGAATGAGCTTATAGAGCTTTTTAAAAATTATGATATAGGTTCGATGAATAACGATGATGACGAAATGCCGTTTATGGGTAAGGACAACGGTTTGCAACTTATAGATCTTCGCGGAACGCAATACGGCGATTCTATTTGGCAAACTTACCTCGATCAATGGACGGTAGATCAGATGCTCGAAGTTGTGTCGAAAAACGGCCGCGGTATATGCGGTATAACCGAACTCGGGTTGCCTGCATCCATCAATTCGGACGGTTCTATGGGGATAAAGTATAAGTCGATAGATTATGTCACTTACGGCATTCGGTTGCCGCTTTGCTGTACGGCGCCCGTTATGGCCAAAACGTGGAATAAAATGCTCGCTTATAAATTCGGCGAAATCTGCGGCGAAGAAGCTCTTCAATACGGCATGAACGGGTGGTATGCGCCCGCGCTCAATCTTCATCGCTCGCCCTTTGCGGGAAGATATTACGATTATTTTTCGGAGGATCCTTTTCTTACGGGCACGTTCGGCACGGCAATATGTTCGGGTGCGGGCAGCAAGGGGTTAAATGTATATTTAAAACATTTTGTGCTTAACGAGGGTGAATATCTGCGTAATTATTGCTCGGTTTGGGCAAGTGAGCAGACGATGCGCGAGTTATACCTTAAACCATTCGAAATGTGCATTAAAAATTCGGTAAAAATCGTCAGATATTACGATAAGGCTGGTGAAATGAAGCAAAAAACCGTTTCGGCCGTGCAGGGAATAATGTCGTCGTTCAACCGTGTGGGCAGCACATGGGCGGGAGGCAATAAAGAACTGCTGAACGATGTACTGCGCGAAGAATGGGGTTTCAACGGGGTCGTCATTACGGATAATATGCGCGAACAGTGGGCGGATATGAATCCTGACGTAATGATTCGTTCGGGTGGCAACGTATGCATGAGCGGCGGCAAACAGTTCGCCGATACGTCAAGCGCTACGGCCGTGAAGGCTTTAAGGCAAGCGGTACATGGCATCTGTTATGCGGTAGTGAACAGCAATGCAATGAATAAAATTCCGCCCGGATCGTTTATTTCGTATTCGCTTGCGCCGTGGCAGACGGCTCTGATCATAATCGATTTTGCCGTCGGCGCGGTAACGATCGGCGCGGTGGCAACATTTTTTATTTTGTTGAGAAAGTATAATAATTCCCCGCACGCGGGGTGACAAATAAAAGTAAATAAAGATCGGCCGGTCTTATTTATATTTAAAGTTATTAAGGAGGAAATATGCAAAAATTAAAAAAGCGCTGCGCGGCGATTACTTTAAGCGCCTGCATGCTCGTCGGATTAAGCGGTACGGCCGCGTTTGGAGGGGCATGGACGGCTTCGGCGCAGTCTATGTCGGAAAACGGCGGTACTTATTATACCGATTACGATTCTTATGATGAAGCAAAAAAAGCGGCGGAGGAGCTCAACATCGAGCTCAATGCCGAAGGAAGCGTGCTTCTAAAAAATGACGGTACACTTCCCCTGAAAGGCGATGAAACGATAAGTGTTTTCGGATCTATCGAAAATAACCTTCAGAACAACACAAACGTTTCGGACAGCGTTTCTACCGCCTTTGAAAAGGCCGGCTTTAAAACCAATCAGGCCCTTGCAGATTTTTATCGTGCCGAAGCTCGCGATACGCGCGGAGTCGAGCGCACCGATTTCGGCAGAAAAGTAGAGCAGTCGTTCGATTTGTACAACGACGTAGCCGTTATCGTAATAGGCAGGGCGGGCGGAGAAATGGCCGATTTAAGCACAGCCATAGAAGAGGAGGAAAAGGAAACATATCTCGGCGAAGATCAGGGCTGGGAACATAAAGACCTTTATGACGGCAATGACGAGGGGTATAGTTACGAATCGTCGCCCGATGACGAAGGCGCTTATGTACATAAGCATGAACTTCAGCTTACCGATAGCGAACAGGCCCTCGTCAAATACGTCGAACAGCAGAATTTCAAACATATTGTATTTGTTCTTAACATGTCGTGCGCGTTCGAAACGTATAATCTGGAACAGGATCCCCTTATCAATGCCATAGTATGGATAGGACGTCCCGGCGAAACGGGCATTCATGCTTTGCCCAAGCTTTTAAGCGGCGAGCGTAACTTCTCCGGTAAGGTTTCCGATGAATGGTTCAAAGACTTTACGGCAGATCCGGTGTGGCAGAATTTCGGATACAACCGCCAACATTTCGGTTTCCCCAAAACGGTGACCTATACCAATCCTTTTACGGGACAGGAAGGAACTACGACCGAATACGCTTCAAACTATCTGTATCCGGACGGCACGCATACAAGCGATATAGCCGCTCCTCGTTTTAACGGTCTCAACGGTATAGATATAGAGGAAGATATTTATCTCGGATATAAGTATGTCGAAACGTATTATCAGGATGTATATAACGGCAATCAGCCTGTTCCTGCCGGGTATGAAGGCATGACCGCTCAGGAGGCGGCAAAGGCATGGTACGAAGACACTATAACTCACGCGTTCGGCTCGGGCCTGTCATATACCGATTTTTCGATAAATATCGAAGGCGTGTATGTCGACGCGGCAAAGACGATAACGCTTGCCGAAGCTGCGGAAGATCCTTCGAACTTTGCCTCGTCGGACGGCGTATCAAAAGTGATACAAAAGTATAAAAAACTTTACGTCGACGCTACTGTCGCCAATACGGGGGAAGTTTCCGGCAAAGAAGTCGTGCAGATATACGTAAGCGCTCCTTACTACGAAAACGGTATAGAAAAACCCGCCATGCGCCTCATTGCTTTCGGCAAAACGGAAGAACTTGCTCCGGGTGAAGAACAGACGCTGACTATCGAAGCGAATATTCAGGACATGGCATCGTACGATTTCGACGATTCGAACGAAAACGGTACGCGTGGTTATGAACTCGATTACGGCGACTATACCATATATGCTTCCAACAGTTCGCATGTCGATCTTGCAACCATAGACGGCAATAATTCCGATGCGCAGGATAAATACGAGTTTGCTCTCGGTACCGGTACGGGCGCGGTATATCAGCAGCTCGATGATTTCAGCGACAATGCCGTGTCAAATAAATTCTCTGATGTTGAAGAGGGAATATACGGCACGCAATACAACTCTATCCGCGACGACGCGGCGCATAACGCAAATGCTCCAGAAGGGCAGACGTATAACGTTAACAATGGGAACGGCGCAAAAATGACCAGAATGAACAGGACTGAAGGTTTTGTTGCATCTTATCCCGCGCCTCCCACGGTAGCCGATATGACGTTAAGTCAGCAATTTATCGATGAAGTCCTTATGACGGCCCGCTTTGACGCCGACTTCATTCTCGACGAAAACGGCACGCCCCTTTACGATGAGACGGAAGAAGAGTGGTATGTCGATGAAAACGATATCCCGGCAGGCTGGACGCAGGGTACGGGCGTTGTTGACGCCAATGGACAATATGAATATCTTCTTTCCGATATGGCCGGCATCGATCCGGACGGCACCACGCCGATAGAAGGCGGAGTATGGGACGGCAAAACGGGTCGGCAGGCATGGGAAGAATTCATGAACCAGCTCACCTGGGACGAAATTAAAATAATCATTGAACAGGGTAACTTCACCACTGCGCCTCTCGAAACGATAAATAAGGCGCAGGGCAGCGATCAGGACAGACCCAACAGGCTTGGCCAGACGCACAACTGGTGCGACGAGGTGGTAATAGCTTCTACATGGAACACCGAACTTGCCCGCATGGAAGGCATTATTACGGCAAACATGGGCATATATATGGGCTATACGGGTTGGTACGGCCCCGGCATGAACCAGCACCGTTCTCCTTTCTCGGGCAGAAACAACGATTACTATTCGCAGGACGGCATACACGCCGGCTATATGGGCGTTGCGGTCGTTCAGGGCGCACAGTCCAGGGGGTTGAACACTTTCCTGAAGCATTTCGCTCTCAACGACCAGGAAAGCACGCGCAACGGCATGGTGCTTTTCCTCTGGGGCTCCGAACAAACCTGGCGAGAAGGCGGTTTCAAGCCTTTCCAGATGTGTATGCAGGAAGGACAGGCGTCCTCGGCGATGTCAGGCTTTGCTAGGATATGCGGCGAACCCTGCAACGTCAACTATCGCCTTCTTACCGGCATAGCAAAGGAAGAATGGGGATATAAGGGCATATTCATAACCGATGCGGAACCCGGTACCAAGGCGTGCGCTTCTACCGATCTCATGATCCGTTCGGGCAACGGCCTCATGCTCCGCAACAATCACGTAAACGATAATTATAACCGTTGGGAAGTTTCTGGCACGTGGAATAAAGAACTCCGCGGCGGCAAGGGCGGCGTAATGGTCGGCGGCGATGTTTATGCGGATAAGGAATTTGTGTTCAACGACAAAGTCACAAATCCCGAAACGGGCGAAGTCGGCGCAGATTACATAGGCGTCAACAAGCAGGTAGCAAACTGGAATCAGTATTATTATGCGAGACAGTCGGCGCAGACCACGCTTTATCAGGCCGCAAACAGCGTAACAAATCGCAACGGCGTGAACTTCGTTGAATGGAGCAAAGGCGGTACACAGGCCTTGGGTCAGGGCGTCAATGCAAACTTCTCCGTAGCTATGAAGGCAGAAAATCTCAATGGCGCAACCGAAGTCGTTTATGCTGTAACCGATGGACAGCTTCCCGCAGGTCTTGCTTTAGATGAAACGACCGGAGCGGTAACGGGTATAGTTACAGGGCTTCCCGGCGATTACGAATTTACCGTAACATGTACGGTTGATGGCTGGATAACCGGCACAGCAACATATACGTTAAGCGTAAGCGATGCGTTTACATGGGATGAAGATGCTCCTGCAAAGGAAGGCGAAGAATACTACGGCACGATAAACACCACCGTAATAACCGAAGCCAATGGTTATACCGATATCGGCTATTCGCTCCTTTCCGGCGAACTTCCCGAAGGTCTTACTCTTTCGGCCAACGGAGCTATTGAAGGTACGCCCGTCAAGGCGGGTACTTACGATTTCGTAATAGGCGTAACGGCAACAAGCGGCAGGAATACGGTTACATTCTCGTATGCAAAGCAGATAGTTGTTGCCGACGACGGTGTGGCTCCCATCGAGATAGGTGAGAACGGCAATTGGTTTATCGACGGAAAGGATACGGGTGTTCCTGCGGCCGGTCAGAACGGTACAAACGGCACCGACGGTAAAGACGGCGTAACGCCCACCATCGAAATCAATGACGATGGATATTGGGTGATCAACGGTACGGTCACCGACGTAAAGGCGACAGGCACAGGCGGAGGCTGTTCGGGAGCGATCGAAGGCACGGCAATAGCCGCGGCGGCTGCTTTCGCAATAATAGGATTGGCTATCGTCATCCGCCGCAGAAAGACAAACAAATAATTTTTTATTCATTTGAACGGCTTATGTTCTGAACAACGGGCGGAGCGGAAAGTTTTTAAAAAGGCGATCCGTTCCGCCTCATGTTCACGTTGGCTGCGGGCATTGTCCGCACCTGAATTATTAAGGAGTAAGTATGAAAACAAAAATCAAAATCGTAAGCACTCTGCTGTGTGCATTGCTCGTATTCACATTGTTCTTTCTTGCCGCGTGCGGCAGTTCGGCTCTTACCGTAACATTCGACTATAATTACGATAATGCGCCTCAATCTATTGTTCAGGAAATTGAAAGCGGCGCGCAGATAACTCCGCCCGCAGATCCTTCGCGCGAAGGGTACGAATTTACGGGTTGGTATACTGATAAGGCCGCAACCGACGAAGCCGATTTCGGTTATGGCATAACGCAAAGTCAAACTTTTTACGCAGGCTGGGAACAGACTGATGTGACCGTGACGTTCGACCCTAACTATGACGGAAGTGCTTCAACACAAGTGACGGTTGAAATAGGTGGCACGGTGTCGCAGCCGGCAGATCCCGATCGCGGTGACAATTATCTGTTTACGGGCTGGTACACCGATAAAGTTTGCACAACGGCCTATGACTTCGCTGCAACCGTAAATCAATCGTTTACCCTCTATGCCGGCTGGGAAGAAGTTTCGGCCGATGATACGGTATCTATCAGCTATTACTTTAATTATGACGGCGCGCCCGATGACGGCGTGTATTATTCCACACGCATAAAAACGGGAAGAAGGCCTTCGGCTCCCGCCGCCCCTGTGCGCGACGGATACTATTTTGCCGACTGGTATTCAGATTCCGCCTGCACGATAAAATTTGATTTTCAGCAGAGCATAAACGAAAATACTTCCGTATATGCAAAATGGCTCACCGTATTCACGTTTGAAGCGGAATATACCGACGTTACCGGCAAAGAGGGAAACGGATATTCAAGCAGCGCTTCGGGTACCGACCTGATAATCAACGATATAGGAGGAACCGTCGGCCAGCAAACGGGCCAGGCGGGCGCAAGCAACGGCTTTTACGTCGCTTCCCTCTATGAACCCAATGTTTCGATAGATTTCAATATCGTTTCCGACAGGGATGTTTCCGATGCCGTGCTTATTCTGCGACTTTCGGTAGAATATTATGACATGACGTTCAATCCCGATAATTTCACCATATGTGTCAACGGAAAAGATCTCGTTTATTCCGATATAGTATTGGATGGGGCGGTTGATGTCGCCGACGAAAACGAATATGGCAAACGGCCTTTCACCAACCATGAAATTACGGTTGCTCTTCCGCTGGTCAAAGGCAATAACACCATAAACCTCATCGTGTCGAACAATACCGATCTCGGCGGCACCATGTATGCCGAAGCGCCCATGATAGATTGTTTATACATCTGCACGGACGCAGTGCTTTCGTGGACTCCGGTCGAAGATAATCTGATAGGTAAAATCTGATAAGCGGAGGATAAAGTGAAAAATATATTTAAATCAAAAGGTGCAAAAGTATGGCTTATCGTCACGGCAATAGCTGTTGCATTGCTTATCGTAATAGATGTTTTGGCAAGCCATTTTTCAAACATAATAAGCATCGCGATAGGAGGCGACAGACCGTACGAGGTAGATAAGGAAAATGCGGTGGTTTATTATAAAACGCAAACGGAAAGCAAGGACGAAGCAAATGCGCTGGCTGCGGATGTAACGCGCAGGGTGGCGGCGGAGGGGGATATCCTGCTTCGCAACGAAAACGATGCTTTGCCTTTGAAGAGCGGGGCACGCGTTTCGATATTCGGTAAAAATTCCGTAAACCTCGTTTACGGCGGCTCGGGTTCGGGCGGCGGAGATACCACATTTACAAAAAAAACAATTTTTGACGCCATGGACGAAGCAGGGTTCGAGTATAATCCTGTACTGAAATCTTTTTATGAAGACGATGCGCGTTCCGGCAAGCCCAGGCCGGCAAATTCCAGCGATCTCGATACGGGCAATACTCAGGCCATGATAGATACGGGCGAAACGAATATCGGCAGATACGGGACGGATGTAACTTCTTCTTATTCGTCATATAATGATGCAGCAATAGTCGTCTTTTCGCGCATAGGCGGAGAAGGCTCGGATCTCCCCATGACACCCGTCGAAGAGACGGGCGAAACGGCAGGTACGCGCCATTATCTTTCGCTTGACAGCGATGAACGCGATTTGTTGACGCATGTCGGCGAATATTTCGACAAAGTCATAGTTGTGCTCAATACGCTCAATATCATTGAGGCAGGTTTTCTTGAAGAATACGGCGTTGATGCCTGCATATGGATAGGCGGTCCCGGTCTTACCGGCATTATGGCGCTCGGTGATATTTTAAACGGAACGGTCACACCTTCTGGTCATACTACCGATACCTGGGCGGCGGATTTTACCAAAGATCCCACCTATTATAACTTTTCGGAGCGCGGCGTAAAGGACGGCGATGTGTACTTTGACGTATCAACAAATAAAAACTCAACAGAACACTTCGTTAATTACGAAGAAAGCATATATATGGGCTATCGCTATTACGAAACGCGCGCTGAACAGGAGCGCGAAAAGAGTGGCAATGACGGCTGGTATGAAGAAAACGTCATTTTCCCTTTCGGTTACGGTTTGAGTTATACTGATTTCGATTGGGAAATAACCGATTCGTCTTCCGTTCAAAATGTTGCGATCAGTCCCGAAGGTAAGTATGAGATTACGGTTAAGGTCACAAATACCGGTAGGTATAAGGGCAAGGATGTGGTTCAGCTTTATGCAAAACTGCCATACGAGGAGGGTGGTGTTGAAAAGCCTTACGAAGTTTTGG
>ERZ1643251.2890-NODE-2890-length-16722-cov-15.576828_pt1 | contig 16722 bp, 20 predicted proteins | sample MGYA00579261_ERZ1643251 | MGnify/ENA primary metagenome ERZ1643251 (study PRJEB29033, sample SAMEA4952267) | chicken gut metagenome | biome: Broiler Chicken; feature: Gastrointestinal Tract; material: Caecum | place: Ireland | collected 2018 | study: Broiler...
GTACTGACCGGAACGCTCCCGACGCTGACACGCGGCGAGGCAAAGGCGATGATCGAGGCGGCCGGCGGCAAAGTAAGCGGCAGCGTCTCTAAAAAGACGGACTATGTTGTCGCCGGCGAGGAGGCCGGCAGCAAATTGCGCAAGGCCGGGGAGCTTGGCGTCGCAGTACTGGATGAAGCCGCTCTGCGCGCCATGCTGGAGGCATAGAGTGGCCGGTTCGGATCGGGTGATCCTGCATGTCGATATGAACGCATTTTACGCGTCGGTGGAGGCGCTGTACCATCCTGAGACGGCCGGAAAACCGATGGCCGTCTGCGGCGATGCGGAAAACAGACGCGGGATTATCCTCGCTAAAAACGAGCTGGCCAAGCAGCGCGGCGTCAAAACGGCCGAACCGATCTGGCAGGCGCGCCGCAAGTGTCCTGATTTGCTGCTGCTGCCCCCGCACCACGATCTGTACCGTGCATATTCAAAAAAGGCGAATGCCATCTATGAGCGGTATACTGATCTTGTGGAGGCAGCGAGCGTCGACGAGAGTTATCTCGACGTAACGGGCAGCCGGAACCTGTTTGGAGACGGTGTTCAGATTGCCGACGCAATCCGCGCGGCAGTCAAGGCGGAGCTTGGGTTAACCGTTTCGGTCGGAGTTTCGTTTTGCAAGGTGTTTGCCAAGATGGGCAGCGACTATAAAAAGCCGGATGCTACAACCGCTGTCACACGTGACAATTACCGGGACATCCTGTATCCGCTGCCGGTGCGGGATCTGCTGCATGTGGGCGGGGCGACGGCCGCCGCTCTTTCAGGGCTTGGCGTTAAGACCATCGGCGATCTGGCCGCGCTTGATGAACAGACGCTTAAAGCGCGCTTTGGTAAGCACGGCCTTGTGCTTTATACGTATGCGCACGGACTTGACAGCGACCCGGTCAAGGCGGCAGGGGAGCAGGATGAAATCAAATCGGTCGGCAATTCGCTGACTTATAAGCGCGACCTGCGCACCCTGGAGGATATCCGCATCGGACTGATGCCGCTTGCGGAGTCGGTCGCGTCGCGTCTGCGCGCGCACGGGCTGCGGTGCCGGGGCGTGCAGGTCGCAATCAAGGACCCGTCCCTGAAAACGATTGACCGGCAAATGCAGCTGCCATATGCGACGCATCTTGCAAAGGATCTGTTCGATGCGTCGATGGAGCTTGTCAGCCGTTCATGGGAGGTAGGGCGCCCGATCCGCCTGTTGTCGGTTACGGCGATCAACCTGACGGATGCGGGAGCCGAGGAGCAGTTGAGCCTGTTTGAAGCGCCGCGCGACACCGGCAGGCAGGAGGCGCTTGAGTCGTCGCTCGACTCCATTCGGGAACGATTCGGCAAGAGCGCAGTGACGCCGGCCGTGCTTTTAAAAAATGACCTTGGGATCAAGACATAAGCAGACAAGAGGGAACGATGGTTTATTTTACCGCGGGTGCGCGATAACGCACTTTATTTTGTTTCACTACCCAGCTAATTATAATGAGCTGCAGCGGTTCAACCGGATTTTGCGGTATAATGCCGGTGTGGACGCGAACAATATGGCGCCGGTCAGTGCAGGAGAGGTCGCAGCTTTCTTCAGCGGCTTGACAGCATTGGCAGATGGACGCCGATAGATAAAGTCGGAAGGCGTTCGCAAACTGCTTTGCAGCTTGCGAACGCTTTTGCATATCCGCCGCCTTGACATAGCGTCATATCCGATCATCCGTATGCATAAAAATAAAGGGAAACCAAATTGACGGGGAGGTACAACGCGATGGTCGAGGAAAAAAAGAAAGCAGGACCGCACAACGTCGTGATGGAGGACCGTAAGCGTCTGACAGTGACAGGTGTGACAGAGATCGACAGCTTCGATGAGCAGACGGTGGTGTTGTTTTGCGACACCGGGGAGCTTGCGATCCGGGGAGAAGGACTTCATATCAATCGAATCGATGTGGACGCAGGAGAATTGAACCTGGAAGGCGTGCGGATCGATGCGCTTTCCTACGCGGATAATATGCCGTCGCGCGGCGGCATATGGGGCAAGCTGTTCCGTTGAATATCTACAAAACGCAGGGCGGGGGGATTGCATGGAGATCACGGTCGCGGGGCAGACCTGGATATTTTTGATGTCCGTTGCCCTGGGCGCAGCGCTTGGCGTTTTATACGACGTATTCCGGATCGTGCGTATCGCGGTGCGCACGCCGCCCGCTGTCGTGCTTGTGGAGGATCTTGCATTTTCCATTGTTTGTACAACCGCGACGTTTCTGTTTTTGATTGGCGCGGATAAAGGGCAGCTCCGCATGTTTTTGCTGATTGGGGAGGCAAGCGGTTTCGCGTTATATTACTGCACGGTCGGTACCTTGATCATAGGCGCAGCGCGAGGAATTATCGCTGTGGTAAAAAGGATATGTACGTTTTTTTGGAAGCTGCTGGTGTCTCCAATTCTGCGCTTTTTGGAAAAGTTTGGATTACTAACAGGAAAAATTGCAAAACAATTGGCAAACTGTCTAAAACATCCCGCAGAAAATTCGAATTTGCCCTTGAAAAAGCACAGTGGGATATTGTATAATTTAAGAAATCGACTGCATAGATGTGGACAGAGAAAAAAGAAGGAAAAGCAGGAGCATACCGGTTCATGAAAAAGATACATACAAGAAAAAAGAGCTTAATGATCCGGCTGTGTGTGCTCGCCTTTTCAGCCTATGTGGTCGTCAGTTTGGTGTCGCTTCAAATGGAGATCGCCGACCGGCGCAGCACTTTGGCGTCCATAACGGAGCAGGCAGAGACACAGCGTTTGGCCAACAAGGAGATCGAGCGGCAGATCGCCCTTGGCGACGACAAGGATTACCTCGCGCGGATCGCGCGTGAAAAGCTGGATATGGGACGTGCGGACGAGCGTGTGTTCCGCGACGCGGCAGGCACCTGATGCGGCTGTGCCTGAAAAAGGGCGGCGCGTGTAAAAATCTGTTTGGGTGGGCTGTTTTGCAGCCTTGTATAAAACACAAGACTTTTAAGGAGGCAGCGTAAAATTTATGCAGCTTGAGGTTGGCAGCATTCTTGAGGGCAGGGTGACCGGAATCACAAAGTTCGGCGCATTCATCGAACTGCCTGGCGGCAAAACCGGAATGGTACATATTTCGGAGGTTGCGTCGTCGTACGTGAAGGAGATTACCGATTACCTGTCCATGAACCAGATGGTCAAGGTAAAGATCATCGGGATTACGCCGGAAGGAAAGGTCAGTCTGTCGATAAAGCAGGCGGCGCCGGCATCGCCGACCCAGGACAGGCAGCCCGCGCCCCGCGCTTTGCGCGGACAGGGCGGCGACCGCCCTGCGCGGCCGTTCCAGCGCAGAGCGCCGCGCGAAGTTTCCTACGGTTTTGACCGGCGTCAGCCGATCACAAATGAAAACATGTCGTTTGAGGACATGATGAGCAAATTCAAACAGGCCAGCGATGATAAGATGTCGGATTTGAAACGCTATACGGACATGAAGCGCGGTTCCGCGCGCAATCGTCCGCGCTGAGAAGCGCGTTTCGCGCGCGGCCAGTCTGTAAAAAAGGGCGCTTTGCGCCCTTTTTTTGCAGCTTTGAGAACCTGACGCGGCAGGCCGCAGAGGATTGTTTAAGTGAATGGGACGGACGTGGAAGTGATGGGCGGCTTTTGCCCCAATGGAAAGGAACATTTATGCTGATCATCAATGCAAATATCCAAACAATGACGGGGAACGATTATAAAAACGGATATATCCTGATGGAGCAAGGTAAAATTACGGCTGTCGGCGATATGGCGCAGGCTCCAAAGGCGGATTGCCTTTACGATGCGCACGGCGCGTTTGCGCTTCCAGGCTTTATAGATGCGCACTGCCATATCGGTATGTGGGAGGATGGTCTTGGCTTTGAAGGGGATGACGGCAATGAGGATACCGATCCGTCGACGCCGCATCTGCGTGGGATTGACGGCGTAAATCCATTTGACCGCGCGTTTTCCGAGGCGCTCGATTATGGCGTAACGACGGTTGTAACCGGACCAGGCAGCGCAAATCCTATCGCCGGACAAATGTGCGCGCTTAAAACGTATGGGCGCCGTGTCGATGATATGATCGTGCGTGCGCCGCTTGCAATTAAAATGGCGCTTGGAGAGAACCCAAAGACAAGCTACCATGAAAAGCAGCAGGGACCCGCGACACGCATGGGGATCGCGGCGGTGATTCGGGAGCAGCTTGCAAAGGCGCGGCGCTATGCGCAGGAAATGGACGAGGCCGCGCAGGATGATGAGATAGACGAACCGGAATTTGACGCGAAATGCGAGGCGCTGCTCCCTTTGCTTGATGGGCGGATCAAGGCGCATATCCACGCGCACCGTGCCGACGATATCTTTACCGGCATCCGTATTGCAAAAGAGTTCGGCTTTGGATATGTGATTGTGCATGGTACAGAGGCCCATTTGGTCGCCGATCTGCTTGCGGGCGAAGATGCGTCAGTGATCGCGGGACCGCTGCTTGGCGCACGCACAAAGCCAGAGCTTGCAAATTCGAGCGCCGCTGGGATCGCCGCGATTTCACGCGCGGGCGTGCGGGTTGCCGTCGCGACCGATCATCCAGAGCTGCCGTGCCATTGTCTGTTGTTAAGCGCCCAACTGGCGGCTGACAGCGGATTGGAGCCTGCAAAGGCGCTGCGGGCAATCACGGCCGACGCGGCGGAAATCTGTGCAATTGGCGACCGCGTCGGTTCAATCGCGCCTGGGTATGACGCGGACATCGTATTGTTTGATGAGGAACCTATTAAGACACGTAAAAAGCCGCAGGCGGTCTTTATCGACGGGGAGAAGGTGCGCGGATGAGAGAGCTTGCATATGAAGCAGTGGTCGAGGCTGTGTGCGATCTCTGCATTGAGGCAAATCGGATACTGCCAAGCGATCTTAAGACACGCTTGCAGCATGCCTGTGACGAGGAGGAATCACCGCTTGGACGCCAGGTGCTCGGTGACTTGGTGCGCAATTATGAGATGGCCGAGCAGATGTGCCTGCCAATTTGTCAGGATACCGGGATGGCCGTTGTGTTCGCGGACATTGGCGAGGATGTGCATGTGCAGGGGTTGACAGAGGCCGTCAATGAGGGCGTGCGGCGCGGCTATTTGGAAGGATTGCTGCGCTGTTCTATTGTCGGAGATCCGCTGCGCCGCATCAACACAGGCGACAATACGCCCGCGATGCTGCATTTACGCATTGTGCCGGGCGACCGCCTGTCGCTCACAGTCGCCCCAAAGGGCGCCGGAAGTGAAAATATGAGCGCCATCCGTATGATGACGCCGGCGGCCGGCGAGGAAGATCTGGTACGCGTTGTGACTGAGATTGCTGTGCAGGCGGGAAGCAACCCTTGTCCGCCGCTTGTGATAGGCGTTGGAATCGGAGGTAATTTTGAAGGGTGCGCATTGCTGGCAAAGCGGGCGCTTTGCCGTGACACATCACTGCGCAATCCCGATCCGCTTTATGCACAGCTTGAGGCGCGGATGCTCGAGGCGGTCAATCGCACTGGTATCGGACCACAGGGGTTTGGCGGCCGTGTGACAGCTCTGGCGGTCAACATTGAAACGGGACCGACGCATATTGCAAGTCTGCCGGTTGCGGTCAATATGGGATGCCATGTCACACGGCATGCGCAGCGTGTATTGTAATGCTCCATGTACAAGACATGGATGATCTGTAAATTTTTAAAAGAGCATTGTAATTTCGACCAACGCATTGTATAATATAGGCAGAAAGATTAGACAAATTGTTAAAAACAGGGTGGCCTGTTTTTGATATAAAACAAAGGGGTTGAATTTATGAACATTACCATCACAGCACGTAAGACCTCAGTCCGCGACTCTTTTAAAGATCGCATCGACAAAAAGCTTGCGAAGCTCGATCGGTTCTTTGATGAAAGTGCCAACGCGATCGTCACTGTAACCAACGAGGGGGACCGCGAGACGGTTGAGGTAACGATCCAGGCGCAGGGTATGTTCTATCGGGCGGAAAAAACGACGTCCGACCGCTTTGATTCGTTGGAGGCCGTTGTTGATTCTCTGTTCAGGCAGATTGTTAAAAATAAGGACAAGCTGGGCAAGCGCCTGCGTGAAACCGCTTTCGATGCGGCGAATATGGAAGCTGGTGAGGAGCAGGAGGAGGCATATGGCGATTTCGATGTCAAGCGGGTCAAACGCTTTACCCTGCGTCCCATGGACATCGATGAGGCAATCCTGCAAATGAATCTGGTTGAGCATGAATTTTTTGTATTCCTCAATGCAGAATCGAATGAAATCAATGTGGTTTATAAGCGGCGCAACGGAGCGTATGGCCTTTTAGAACCTACAATAGAATAAAAAACCAAATAAAATTAACAAAAAACGAGCTGCTTATTCAGCTCGTTTTTTGTTACATTATACAATATTGTTGCTTTATATTAATATATAAATCCTGTTTGTCCCCAACTGAAATGGGAGATTGTTATTATTAATAAATGCAGAGAAGCGTACCATTCTGCAATGGTCATAACAAAAGGAGTGTATCGCCATGAGACAAAAAATGAAAATAATGGCTGCATTGATTGCTGGCCTGCTATTATTGGGAGGTTGTTCTGCTGAAAGCGCGAATCCAGAAGTTCCATCGTCATTAACTGAGCAATCAGGTCCGCAGCCATCCGTTCCGCAGACAGTCCAGGTTGAATCAAAACAGGATGTGGATTTTGATTTAGAGGCTGCATTGGCAGAGATAGACCTTGCTGATTATCCGGATTCGACTCCGGAGGCTTTTGAAAAATTTAAGGAATATCTTATGCAAGCTGGTCCTGAGGAAGCGAAATTGATTCTTGAAGATAAAGCGATGATTCAGATGATGGTGATGGATAATTATTGGGAGTAGGGGAGTTAGATAGCCAACGGCCAGGTGATTTTCCTTTATGATAATTATAAATACAGGGGCAGTTCAGTTTGAACTGCCCCTGTATTTATAATTATCATTTGCATAAAAAATGCCGCCCGGACTATTGCCCGAACAGCACCCCTGGTGGACGGTAAGGAACTCGAATCCCTGACCCCCTGCACGTCAAGCAGGTGCTCTACCAGCTGAGCTAACCGTCCGTCTTTTATTTTGTCAACCGACTTGCTTATTATATAATAATTATTTGGAAAATGCAAGGGGAAAATTCAAAAAAATTAAAAAAATTTGTAAATCGTTTAAATTAACTGTTAAATGGCGGAGAAGGAAGGGATTTGTTTGTGCAAATATGTCAAAAATTACACGGCAATGATCGTCAAAACGCAACGATAGGCACTTGTTCCAATGTGTAAATATGTGATATAATAAATTGATTTGGCGGTATATAGGAGGGCCTATGATCATCCTAGGAATTGACCCGGGCTATGCGACAGTTGGATATGGGGTGGTCAATTATGACCGCGGACGTTTTGCACCGGTCCGATTTGGTGCGATCACAACACCACCAAAAACCGATTTTTCAGCACGGCTGGAAATGATTTATGACGATATGACGGTGCTGCTTGATAAGTCCCAGCCGCAGGCGCTTTCAATTGAACAGTTGTTTTTCTCCAATAATAAGACGACCGCCATTGATGTCGCACAGGCACGCGGCGTTATCCTGCTTTCTGCGCGCAAGCATGGCGTCCCGGTGTTTGAGTATACGCCGATGCAGGTCAAACAGTCTGTGGTTGGCTATGGGCTTGCAGAAAAGAAGCAGGTGATGGAGATGACGCGGATGCTGCTAGGACTGGAGGCAGTGCCCCGCCCGGACGATACGGCCGACGCGCTCGCGCTTGCAATCTGCCATGGTCACAGCGCCGGTTCACTGCTCTCCCGAATGAAGTAGGCTGCGCGAGCTTTTGCGCTGGTTTTAAATTTGTCCGCGCTGTTTGCGGATTGGCCTAGGAGGAGTACGGTATGTATTATTCTGTCACGGGAACGGTGCTTCATGCAGAGCCATATTTGGCTGTGATCGGCTGCTGCGGCGTAGGATATAAATGTATGACAACGCTCACAACGCTGTCGTGCCTGCCGCCGGTCGGTGGCGAGGCGACCTTATATACGCATTTGAACGTCCGTGAGGATGCGCTCGATTTGTACGGCTTTTACACACAAGCGGAGCTGAACGCATTTAAAATGTTGATTGGTGTGTCGGGTGTCGGCCCGAAATCGGCTCTGGCAATTTTGTCAGATATGACGCCGGACAAGCTGGCGCTCTGCATCGCCGCAGGCGATTCAAAAAGCCTGCGCGCAGCGCCCGGTATCGGTCCGAAGGCAGCGCAGCGCATCATTTTGGAGTGTAAAGACCGCATTGGCGCTAGTGAGTTGAGCGGGGAAATGTCTGAGGTAGCTTCTCAGCTACGGCATGAGACAACCAATATGAGCGAAGCGGCAAGTGCTCTGGCCGCGCTTGGTTACAGCCCCACGGAGGCTGCGCAGGCGTTGGCTGGTTTAGCGGCTGATATGCCGGTCGAAGATATGATTAAGCACGGACTCAAGGCGCTTTCGGGCGGAAGATAAAGCGGATCAGAATTCGGATGAAGGGGCGTTTAACGGATGTTTGACAATGAAATGGACTTTGAAAACCGAATTATGGCCCCGGAAAGCATTGCAGGCGACAGCGATATCGAGGTTACGCTGCGCCCTAAGACGCTGGCCGAATATATCGGGCAGGAAAAAGTCAAGGAAAATATGCGTATTTTTATCAGCGCCGCCAAAGGGCGCGGGGAACCGCTCGACCATGTGCTTTTGTATGGCCCGCCCGGCTTGGGAAAGACCACGCTTTCCAATATTATTGCCAACGAAATGGGTGTCAATATCCGTATTACAAGCGGTCCGGCCATCGAAAAACCGGGCGATCTGGCCGCTTTGCTCACAAATCTTGCGCCAAACGATATACTGTTTATAGACGAGATTCATCGGCTGTCGCGCGCTGTTGAGGAAGTGCTTTATCCTGCGATGGAGGATTTTGCGCTCGACATTATCATTGGCAAAGGTCCATCGGCGCGTTCCATCCGGATTGATCTGCCGCATTTCACGCTTGTCGGCGCGACAACGCGCGCGGGGCAGCTCACCTCGCCGCTGCGCGACCGATTCGGCGTTATACAGCGGTTGGAGCTTTATACGGCTGATGAATTGCAGACGATCATTCTGCGCAGCGCGGGAATTCTTGGCGTGATGTGCGATCCCAAAGGCGCGTATGAATTGGCGCGCCGCAGCCGCGGTACGCCGCGCGTCGCCAACCGGCTGCTTAAGCGCGTGCGTGATTTTGCCGAGGTCATGGGTAATGGCCGTATTACGGAGGAGATCGCTGCAATTGCGCTTGATCGGATGGAGATCGATAAGCTTGGCCTGGACGCGGTCGACCGAAGGATGCTGGAAACGATCATCCATGGCTACGGCGGCGGGCCTGTGGGACTGGAAACCTTGGCGGCGGCTCTTGGCGAGGAGGCGGTCACGCTGGAGGACGTGTGCGAACCGTTTTTGATGCAGCTCGGCTTTTTGGCGCGTACACCGCGCGGGCGGTGTGTTACGGCGCTTGCATACAGCCATTTGGGGATAAAGACCCCCGGCGCGGAGCAGTTGTCGCTGGGATAGACAGATTCCTGTCGATTTTATCCATAATCTGTTTGAAAATCGCTTATGATAGATAGGAGAATGGAAATGGGAAGAATCTTTGGTACCGACGGTGTGCGCGGCGTTGCGAACGGTGATTTAACCATACAGCTGGCAACTGATATCGGCCGCGCAGCTGGTATGGTAGTGGAGGAGACAGCCGGCCGAAAGCCGACCTTTATCGTTGGCAAGGATACGCGCGTTTCGTCCGATATGCTTGAAGCGGCGCTCGCTGCGGGCCTTTGCAGCGTGGGAGCGGATGTCGTGCTGCTCGGCGTGGTGCCTACGCCGGCCGTTGCATATCTTGTGACGCGCTATGGCGCCGATGCGGGCATCATGTTGTCCGCCAGTCATAATCCGTATGAATACAACGGTATTAAAATATTCAGTGGGCAGGGCTATAAGCTGCTCGATGTGCAGGAGGACGAGATCGAACGCATCGTACTCGACCACGAGCGTCCGTATGCGGTCAAAGCCCCTTCTGAAATCGGTACGATCAGACGATCCGATACAGCGGTTGACGATTATGTCAGCTATATCAAAACAACGATTGACGGCGACCTGTCGGGGATGCGCGTGGCGATCGACTGTGCCAACGGCAGCGCAAGCGTAACGGCAAAAAAGCTGTTTGAGGGTCTCGGCGCGGATTGCGACATTTTTCACGCCTCGCCCAATGGTAAAAATATCAACGATGGGTGCGGCAGCACACATGTCGGAGAGCTTGCAAAGCATGTTGCCTGCGGCGGCTACGACGCGGGGCTTGCATTTGATGGAGACGCTGATCGATGCCTCGCTGTTGACGAACATGGAGAACTTGTCGACGGCGACCGCCTGATCGCGTTGTTCGCATACCATTTAAAGGAACAGGGAAAGCTGAAAAACAATACGCTTGTTGCAACTGTTATGAGCAATCTTGGTTTGTTCAAATTTGCCGAGCAGCACGACATCGATACGCGTGCGACGCGTGTCGGCGATCGCTATGTTCTGGAGGCAATGCTCGCGGACGATTTTTGCATCGGCGGCGAACAGTCGGGGCATATCATTTTCCGCGATTATATGACGACCGGCGATGGTCAGCTTTCAGGCGTACAGCTTTTAAGCCTGCTCAAGACGTTTCAAAAGCCGCTGTCGGAGGCTGCCGGCCTGATGCGCACCTATCCGCAGACATTGCTCAATGTCCATGCCACGCCTCAGATGAAGGCGGCGCTTGAAAGCGACGAGCAGGTGCGCGCAGTCATTGACCGGCTGAATGGGACGCTCGGAGGCGAGGGCCGCATTCTTGTGCGTGCATCCGGTACGGAGCCGTTGATCCGCATTATGGTCGAAGGCCGAGACCTTGCTGAGATTGAGGCGATTGCAAAGGAAATCGCCGCTGTGATCGAGGGGTAAGCATATGCGTGCGGCGACGAATTGGAAGGATTTCGAGGTGCTCGATACAAGCGGCGGCGAAAAGCTGGAGCGTTGGGGTGATGTCACGCTTGTGCGTCCCGACCCGCAGGTGATTTGGAATACGCCGCGTTCCGACGCATGGCGGCGCGCCAACGCGCGCTATGACCGCTCGCCGTCGGGCGGCGGAAGCTGGCGTGTGAAGCATCTGCCGAAGGCGGAATGGGAAATTGGATATGGCGATCTGCGCTTTCATATCCGTCCGACAGGCTTTAAGCATACCGGCCTGTTTCCGGAGCAGGCCGTCAACTGGGATTTGATGTCCGGGATGATCCATGCGGCGGGCCGCCAACTCAATATTTTAAATCTGTTTGCCTATACCGGCGGCGCAACGCTTGCCTGCGCCGCCGCCGGCGCTCGTGTCTGCCACGTTGACGCGAGCAAGGGAATGGTGCAGTGGGCGCGCGACAACGCCGCTCTTTCGGGGCTGTCGGACAGGCCTGTGAGGTGGATCGTCGACGACTGCAAAAAATTTGTGGAGCGTGAGATCAGGCGCGGCGTTCGTTATGACGGCGTCGTTATGGACCCGCCGAGCTATGGGCGCGGACCGGGCGGCGAGATTTGGAAGCTGGAGGACTGCATATATGATCTGGTGTCGCTGTGCGCCGGCGTGCTTTCGGACGAGCCGGTATTTTTCCTGCTTAATTCGTATACAACCGGGCTGTCGCCGTCGGTAATGGCGTACATTCTATCGGTAACGGTCGGCACACGGTACAGGGGAACCGTCGCAGCCGACGAAATCGGTCTGCCGGTCAGCAGCACCGGGCTGGCGCTCCCGTGTGGAAGCACAGCGGTCTGGACCCGGTAATGTGTTTTTAAGCAAATTAAACGGCCGGTATCGCTGCGGCGAACCGGACCATAAATAAGGAGACATCCAAATGGGAGACATCATATCTGCACAGAAGGTAGTTTTTGGCTACCCGAAGGAAGACAATGAACTGAATATCGTCCTGCGCGGCGTGAGCCTCACCATTCCCGAGGGGCAGCTTGTGGCGGTGCTTGGCCACAATGGTTCCGGAAAATCAACGCTTGCAAAGCATTTTAACGCGATCCTCGTGCCGAACGAAGGTGTTGTCGAGGTGTGCGGCATCGATACAAAAGATGAGGACAGGCTGTATGACATTCGACAAACGGTGGGCATGGTGTTTCAAAATCCGGACAATCAGATCGTTGCAACCATTGTCGAGGAGGATGTTGCGTTCGGGCCGGAAAACATGGGTGTGGAGCCGAAGGAAATCCGTCTGCGCGTCGATGGGGCGCTCGCCGATGTCGGTATGTCCGAATATAAGACGCACGCGCCGCATCAGCTTTCGGGCGGGCAGAAGCAGCGCGTCGCCATCGCGGGCATCATCGCGATGCGTCCGCGCTGTATTGTGCTTGACGAACCGACTGCAATGCTCGACCCAAAGGGGCGCCGCGAGGTCATCTCCACAATTAAGCGCCTCAACCGTGAGAGCGGTGTGACGGTTGTATTGATCACACATTATATGGAGGAGGCGGCCCAATGCGACCGCGTCGTCGTTATGAACGACGGGCAGGTCCTTTTGGACGATGCGCCGCGCGCTGTGTTTTCCAATGTGCAGACGCTCAAGGAGGTTGGTCTTGACGTTCCGCAGGCGACAGAGCTTTGCTGGCGGCTGCGTCAGAAGGGAGTTGACCTTCCAGGCGATATTCTGACCGAGGACGAGGCTGCCGCGGCGATTGCCGAGGCGCTCAGAAAGGCGGGCTGCGCATGAATGCGATTGAAACGCGGGAATTGACCTATGTATATTCCAAAAATACGCCGTTTGAAAAAACAGCGGTCGATCATGTCAATCTGGCCATTGAAGCGGGCGAATTTGTAGGTGTGATCGGGCATACAGGTTCAGGAAAAAGTACGCTGATTCAGCATTTCAACGGCTTGCTCAAGCCGACCTCAGGACAGATTTTGATCAACGGGACGGACCTGTGGGGAGAAAAAACGAATATACGGGAATACCGCTTCAAGGTTGGTCTGGTGTTTCAGTATCCTGAATACCAGCTCTTTGAGGAAACCGTTTACAAGGATATTGCGTTTGGGCCGACCAATATGGGATTGTCTCCCGCGCAGGTAGACGAGCGTGTGCGCGAGGCGGCCGACTTTGTCGGGCTGCGCGCCGCGTTGCTGGACAAGTCTCCGTTTGAACTGTCCGGCGGCCAGAAGCGCCGCGTCGCGATCGCCGGCGTGCTTGCGATGAACCCGGACATTCTTGTGCTTGACGAGCCGACCGCAGGACTTGATCCGAAGGGTCGCGACCGCATCCTCGGCCAGATTAGGCAGTACCATAAACAGCGCGGCGGCACGGTTCTGCTTGTGTCGCACAGCATGGAGGACGTCGCGCGCTATGCACACAAGGTGCTTGTGCTCAACCGCGCGGGCGTCGCCATGTATGACGATGTTGCGAAGGTCTTTTCGCGCGCCGATGAGATCACGGCGATGGGGCTTTCCGTGCCGCAGGTGACGAGGATCTTTATGGGCCTGCGCGCGCAGGGCTTTCCGGTCAGCGAAAGCGTTTATACGATGGACTATGCATGCCGTGAGCTGCTCGATCTTCTTGGAAAGGGAGGAGAGCAGAATGCTTAAAGATATCACCATTGGTCAATACTTTCCCGGAGCGTCCGTCCTGCACAAGCTCGATCCGCGTGTCAAAATCGTGCTGACCATCGCCTATATCGTCATGTTGTTCGCTGCCTCAAACGCAGTTGGGCTTGCTGTCGGCGTCCTGTTTTTGATTGTTGTTTACGCGGTGTCGAAAATTCCGCCCTCCATGATTTTAAAGAGCCTCAAGCCGGTTGTGCCTATCATTATTTTTACGTCTTTGCTCAACATGCTCTTTATCGACGGCCGGGTGCTCGTCTCCTTCTGGATTTTGAAAATTACGGCTGAGGGCATCCAGACGGCTGTTTTTATGAGCGTTCGCATCATCTGCCTGATCGCGGGAACGTCGCTGCTGACCTACACGACGTCGCCGATCGCGCTGACCGACGGCATCGAGCGCCTCTGCAATCCGCTCAAGCGCCTGAAGATGCCTGTGCATGAGCTGGCAATGATGATGACAATCGCGCTGAGGTTTATCCCGACGCTGATCGAGGAAACGGATAAGATCATGTCGGCGCAGAAGGCGCGCGGCGCCGATTTGGAGAGCGGCGGGCTTATGCAGCGCGCACGCGCGCTGATTCCGATTTTAATCCCGCTGTTTGTTTCGGCGTTTCGCCGTGCGGACGAGCTGGCGCTTGCAATGGAGTGCCGCTGCTATCGCGGCGGTGAGGGGCGCACACGCATGAAGCAGCTTAAAATCCATGGGCGGGATATCTGGTGTTCAGCGGTTGTTGTCGCCTGTTTTGCATGTGTGATCGCAGCGAATTTTACGCCGTGGCAAATGCTGCTGTCCACGGCCGGTCTGTGAGCGGGGGGATCGGATGCGCCATCTGCTGTTAACGATTCGATATCGCGGCACACGCTATCACGGCTATCAGGTGCAGCAGAACGCTGTGACGGTGGCGCAGACGGTGCAGGACGCTGTCGAGCGTATATTCGGTGAGCGTCTGCCAATCAAGGGCTGTTCGCGTACTGATGCAGGCGTGCATGCAAACTGCTTCGCCCTGACGCTGCGCACAGCTTCTGTAATGGCATGCGATGCGGTTGTACGTGCAATGAACGTCCATCTTCCCAGCGACATCGCCGTGACAGGCTGCCGCGAGGTGCCGGAAGCATTTCATCCCCGCTATGACTGTAAGGGCAAACGCTACCTGTACCGCATCTATAACGGCACGGTCCGGGACCCGTTTTCGGCCGATTTGGCGCTTTTTTGGAAATATCCGCTTGACGAACGTCGAATGGATGCGGCTGCGCAAGGTTTTGTCGGTACGCATGATTTTGCCGCGTTTTGCAGCAGCGGTTCGGGCGTACAGGACACTGTGCGCACCGTGACGGACGCGTCGGTGACGCGTCACGGGGACTTTGTGATATACTCTGTCACAGGAAACGGTTTCTTGTATAATATGGTCCGCATTATGGTGGGAACGCTTTTGGAAGCGGCGCGCGGCGTCTATACGCCGGCAGACGTGCTGCATATGCTTGAGGGGCGTGACAGGTCCGCTGCCGGACCGACGGCGCCGCCGCACGGTTTATATTTGGACGCCGTTTTTTATGACGATTGATTTTGATGGAAAGGAGATACCCAGTTGGCGCAGTTAACCGATCTTGAAAAAGTACGCCGCAGCCGTGCACGGCGTAAATTGGTGCATAATCTTGCGACATTGCTCTTATTTGCGGCAATCGTTGTCGTTGTGACGGCGCTGGTGCGCCATGCGGGTGATTTTGACCTCAAGACGGCATACAGCGATATCACCGCCGAGGTACGCGGCGGCGATGGGTTCCCCGTTGCGCTCCCCGGCGGGAATGTGGTCGCTTTGCAGGCGGCCAATGAAACCCTGGTGCTTTTGACAGATACAAACCTGTATACCTACAACCGTTCAGGCGGCCAAATGCTGGACGCGCAGCATGGTATGGCTAATCAAGCAATGAAAACAGCTAAGGAGCGCATTTTGCTTTATGACCGCGGCGGTACACGCGTAGAGCTGTATTCACGCGCAGCGCAGGTTTGCACGTTATCGACTGACTTTACCATACATACCGCTGATGTCGCGCCGAACGGAAATTTCGCGGTTGTAACCGGTGCGAGCGATGCTCTAGCACGTGTCGTTGTATACAATAAGCGTGGCAGTGAAATTTTCCGGTTTTCATCAGATAAGCCCATTATCAGTCTGGATCTGGCTGATTCACGCGATTTGATGTACATCGGTTTTACTGATACGTCAAATGGGGAATTTTTGTCAAGCATTCGAAAATTTCAGCTCAGCTATAATGAAGGCGATCTCGGGCGCAAGGACTTTCCCGGAGAGCTGCTGCTCTCAGTCGAAAGTCTGAGTGCAAACAGTGTGCGCGCCTTTACAGACCAGCGTGTCGTTCTTTTGGACGGCGATATGCGCGAGACGGCTTCTTATGTTTTTGGAGACGGACAGTTGGAGCGTTACTGTGTTGCGCCGGACGGGCGGCTTGTGCTTGTGATGGGAAATTATGAAAAGGATAAACGCTTGTCAATTGTTACGCTTGACCGTGATCTGACACAAATCAACCGGTTTGAAACAGATATCAATGTAATGGATATCTGTGCGGACAACAACTATCTTTATCTGATGGCGCGCGACCATCTGCATGTTCTGGGATTTGACGGTTCTGCCATCGTTTCCGCACAGATAGGCAAACTGCAAAGTATAGAAACCATCGGATCAAGTCTTTACTATGCGGCTGGAGCTGAACTGGATTCGATCGATGCGAAGCAGCTTGGCCGCCTGGAGGAAAATAAATCTGCGGCCTCCGATTCATCCTCATTCTCCCAAACGTCCGCGTCTGCTGATGAAACATCCCCAAGTACACAATCCAATACGTCAGGGGACATGGCAGAAGGCTCTGATGCAGCCGTATCGGAGCCTTTGGAAACAGTTTTATCATCGGCTGCTGCCGCTTCAACAGAAATGGACGCATCCAGTCAGGCGGGAACATAATTTTATTTGTAAATGATCAGCATATTTGGTATAATAACCGCAAAGCGGATATTATACCG
>ERZ1643251.2891-NODE-2891-length-16717-cov-5.945205_pt1 | contig 16717 bp, 17 predicted proteins | sample MGYA00579261_ERZ1643251 | MGnify/ENA primary metagenome ERZ1643251 (study PRJEB29033, sample SAMEA4952267) | chicken gut metagenome | biome: Broiler Chicken; feature: Gastrointestinal Tract; material: Caecum | place: Ireland | collected 2018 | study: Broiler...
TGGTCTACCGCTGGCAGGTGCTGGCGCCTATGGCGGTCATCTTGCCCCTGGTGTGCCTGTTCTTTTCCGCCGTGATCCTGCGCTTTGGCACCAAAGGATTTGGGGTGCTGTGGATCGTTGTGTGGGGCAGCTTTATGCTGATTCCCGCCTCTCTCAGCAGTGCTTCCGAGGGAGGCACCAGCCTCTTGGCTAAACTGGGCAACGGCATCCTGTGGCTGGCAGGAATCTTGCCTCCCTTGGCCTGGGCCGGCGTGGGCGCGGCGCTGGTGATTGCCATGACGACGGCCGGCGTGCTGTTTCTCCGGCAGGCGGAGGTAAGGCTGTAAAGGAATCTTGTTTTACAAAGGAATACTGCTTGATAGTGATGAAAATACAAGGGCGCCCGGCCATTTGGCCGGGCGCCCTTGTCCTATATAGGGTGTTAGAAGAGAGAGTAAGAATGTATCAAAATTATTTCATCTGCTGGATAGACACGGTCACCTTGTGCTCAATGGGCTTCCATTCCACTTTACCGAATACCGACGCCACGCAAATGGGAACATAGGTAAACATAAAGAAGGGGAAGGTAAAGGTAAAGAAGATTTTCCGTAAAGTGCTGGTGTGGATGTGTTTCCATTGGCTGATGGTAGTAATGATTCCCACCAGGAAGAGAGAGGAATAGGCAGGAACAAAGGACGACAGCAGGGCGGAAATAACAAGGGGAAGAATGGTATGGCCAGAGATCAGCTGCAGAACAATAATGGTAGCGCTGATCAGAAGGCTAATGATCGTCAGGATCATGGCAGGGAGGATGGACATGATGAGGTCAAAGCAGGAGAGGCTGTTGCGGCCCAGCAGGCCGGCGAAAAGGCCGGGACCTTCCTTGAGGAAGACCTGTATGTAGCCTCTGGACCAACGGGTCCGCTGCCGCCAGGACTGGGTAAAGAGCGTGGGCTGTTCATCAAAGAACTCTGCGTCGCCGCAATAACCGATCCGTTCTCCCTGGACGATATTGTGGGCGGAAAATTCAATGTCTTCCGTAAGGGTGTGGAAGGGCCAGCCGCCATGGCGGAGCATGATCTCCCGGCTGAAAAGGAAGCCGGTACCGGAAACCATACAGCTGATTCCCAGACGGAAACGAGGGCAGTTGAGGAAAGCGGCCTCCCGGAGGAACCAGAGAGCATAGCCTGCGGAGATCCAGTTGTCGCCATAGTTCTTGGAGTTGCGATAGCTGGTGACAATCTGATACTTTTCGCCGAACACTTCATTCATTCGGGAAATATAGTCGGGCTGGAGAAGGTTGTCGGCATCAAAGATGAAGTATCCGTCAAAATACTCATCGCCCCAGGCGTCCCGGATCTGCTGGAGAAGGAAGTTCAGTGCATAACCCTTGCCGACCTGCTGCTTGTTGAACCGCTCATAGACTACGGCGCCGGCATCCCGGGCTACCCGGGCGGTAGCGTCGGTGCAATTGTCGGCTACCACAAAGGGGACGATGAGGTCGGCGGGGTAGTCCTGCTGGCTGATACTGTCAAGAAGCTGGGCGATGACGGATTCCTCGTTACGGGCGGAAATAAGAACGGCATAGCGCCGCAAGGGAGCATGTATTTCCTTTTTCCGACGGGGAAACAGTGCTATGGGGATATATAGAAACTGGTAGGCATAGCAAACGATGAACAGGATGCCCAGCCAGCGGGCTGCGTGCTGTAAAAACTCCAGTAAAATCATGTTTTTCTCCTTTCTTTGGCCGAACAGACGGCTCGGTAAAGCAGCAGCCCCAGGCCGCTGATCGCAAGCGTTGCAGTAAATACAATAACAGAAAAGGTGTAATTCCCCATGCCCAGCGCATTGCCGCCCACGGTGGAAGTGATAATAGAGGGGAGACGGGCCACGGCGCTGATAATGGCCCAGGTGCGCAGGGGCATGGTGGTAAGCCCTACAAAATAGCACATCACATCCTTAGGAGTTCCTGGAAGGAAAAAGATGAAAAAGACCCATAGGGCCAGCCGCCGTTCGTTTTGCAGGAAGCGAAGCCGCCGGAGCTTTTCAGCAGGGAAAAATACTTCCACCGCCCGCAAGCCGAACCGGCGCACCAGCAGGAATACCAGCATCCCGCCAATGAATGTGCCCAGGATACACAGAAGGGAACCTTTCAAGGCGCCGAAGGCGTAGCCGGCAGCGATCTCCAGGGGCTCTCCTGGGATCACGGCCACGATGACCTGCAGTACGATCATTCCTGTGAAGAGAAGGGGAGCCCATACGCCCTGGGCCTCCACCCATTGGCGAAACCGCTCCGGCTCCTGAGCAAAATGGATCAAAGGCCGCCCGGCAAACCAGCAGATCAGGGCAGAGAGCAGAAAAAAGAGAGCCAGTCCGCTGCCGGCAATCCATTTTTTCTGCCTGTTTGTCAAGTGCCGCTGGCCGTCCATGGCTGGTGATCCTTTCTCTCATCTCTCAATGGTGGTTGTTGTCGCAATATGGGGATTATTATCATAATACTTCTGACCGTATTGTACAAGGGAAGGGATTAAAATGAAAGCGGGGAAAAGTATAAGATTTTATTAAGACGGGCTGTCTTCATGGGGCGAAATCACAATAGGCCGGAAAATGCCACCCTTCTGCTGCGGGCGTATGGCTCCATCTTGTATTTTCCTGGAAAGTCTGCTATACTAAAGCGGAATATCTATCATTAACGGCGTCTGGCAGGACGCCGCCTTCAGGAGAGGCCATGCTGGGATACATAACGGAATTTTGGGAACAATTCAACTGGACCGGGCTTTTGCAGGCTCTGGGCAGGGTGATCGCCGTTTTGCTGTGCCTGACGGTTCACGAGACCTGCCACGGCTTGGCGGCTTTGGCCCTGGGAGATCCCACTGCCAAGCGGATGCACCGCCTGTCCTTCAATCCCCTTCACCATATCGACTGGCTGGGCCTTGCGGCTATGTTCGTGTGCGGCTTCGGTTGGGCGAAGCCGGTGCCGGTAGATATGCGCTACTTTAAAAATCCCAAAGCGGGCATGGCGTTGACGGCTCTGGCGGGGCCTGTGTCCAATTTCCTTTTGGCGCTGTTGGCCATGCTGGCTGCGTCTTTGATGGTGCGGCTGGCCCCTGTGACCGGGCTTACCTTGTGGGTGCTTTACTTTTTGATTGATCTGGCCATTTTGAGTATCGGCCTGGGACTGTTCAACCTGATCCCTATCCCGCCTCTGGACGGGTCAAAGGTACTTTTCTCCCTTTTGCCGGAGAAGGCCTATTATACCCTGATGCGCTATGAGCGCTATGGCATGCTGGTGCTGCTGGCCATTGTGTGGCTGGATATCGGCGGCAATTTCCTGTTCAACGCCATCGGTTCGGTATATGAATGGATGGCGGGGCTATTTTTCTAGTGCTAGAGGTGTGTGGATGGAGAGCCCGGTTTTCAAGCTGGAACAGGTGGTGCATAACCGGGAGGGGCTGGAGGACTTTGAGGGACCTCTGGACCTGATCCTGTTCCTTTTGAGTAAGAATAAAATAGAGATCCAGGATATTCCCATCGCTCTGATCCTGGACCAGTATCTGGCCTATCTGGAGCTGCGTCAACAGATGGACCTGGAGGTAGCCAGCGAGTTTATCACCATGGCCGCCCAGCTCATGTTCATCAAGACCCGGATGCTCCTGTCCATTGAGGACGAGGAAGCACAAAGCGAGATGGATCTGCTGATCCGCTCCCTGGAGGAGCGGCGCAGCAGCGAGAACTATGCCAAAATCAAGACGGCAGCGGCGCGGCTGGGCCCTATGGGGGAGTTTGGCCGGAACATTATGTTCCGTGGTCCGGAGCCGGTGGAACGGGGGAAGGTCTATCTTTACGACCACCAGCCCGAGGATCTTCTGGCTGCCATGCAGGAAATCGCTGACCGCAGCGAGCGGCGCGCGCCGCCCCCTCTGACCAATTTTACGGAGATCGTCAGTCACGAACCCTACCCCGTGGCCAGCAAGGCGGGGGAGATCCTGGAGCGGCTGAAACATATCGGCATTACCAGCTTCCGATTGCTGTTTCGCGGCAGCCGCAGCCGCAGCGAGGTGGTAGCCACCTTCATTGCCGTGCTGGAGCTGTGCAAGGCGCGGATGATCCGCCTGGCGGGCAGCGAGACAGACTGCACCGTCACCCCCACTGGGGAGGGCGGGGATACTTTGTCCCTGTGAGGTTATCAAATGACATTGGAAATGAAAGAACTGGAAGCGGCGGTGGAGGGGATCCTGTTTGCCTCTGGGGAGCCGGTACATATCGACCGGATCTGCCTGGCCCTGGATATTGACCGGCGCTCTGCCGAACAGGTGCTGCGGCGCCTGGGGGACTACTACTCCTATGAGCGGCGGGGGATGCGCCTTCTCCAGATGGAGGATACCTGGCAGCTGTGCTCTGCCCCTGACTACGCGGACATCATCCGCCGGGCTTTTGAGATCCGCAAGAGCGCCAAGCTCTCTCAGCCTGCTTTGGAGGTGCTCTCCATTATCGCCTATTACCAGCCTACCACCCGGGCTTATGTGGACCAGGTGCGAGGAGTGGACAGCGCATATACCGTAGGCCTGCTGCTGGACCGGAAGCTCATCGAGGAGTGCGGCCGGCTCCAGGTGCCGGGCCGGCCTCGGCTGTACCGTACCACCAAGAATTTTCTCCGGGCCTTCCACCTGACCAGCCTGGAAGATCTGCCGGATCTGCCGGGCATGGAGGCCGAGGGGCAGCTGCGGCTGGGAGATGACGGGGCTTTGCTGGATGGAGATGTCCCTGCGGAGGAGCGATCTGCGAAAGAAAGCACTGCAAAAGAAAGCACTGCGGAGGAATAGAGCGGCGGAGAGAAACAGAGAGGGGCGTGAGCTATGGCGGGCATCATAATTTTATGTGTGATACTGCTTTTGCTGGGCCTTGTCCTGTTTACGCCCATTCGGGCCCGGGTGAGCCGGGACGAGGAAGGGCTGCGGGTTTGGCTGAAGATTGGACCGGCCAAGATTCCTCTGTATCCGGAAAAGCTTCAGGAGGAGGCTTTGGAAGCGCCTCCACAGGAAAAGAAAGAAAAGAAGCCAAAGCCGGGGAAAACCGCCAAGAAGCGAAAAAAGCTGACAATGGAGCAGATACTGTACTTGTTGGAAGGGGCGCCGCCTATTCTGGGCCGTGCCTTGCGGCGGACAGGGCGGCGGATCCGGATATGTCCCCTGATGGTCCACGTGCTGGTGTCGGCGGCGGATCCGGCGGATACCGGCCTTTTATATGGAAAGCTACAGGCTGCTTTGACGACCCTGCTGCCTATGCTCCACCGGAGGATCCATATCGCAGAGCAGGATATCCGCCTCTACCCGGATTTTGAGGGCCAGGGGATGGACTATCGCCTGGACGTGGGTATTGCCATCCGGCTGTGGGATATTCTTGTGATCGGCTTGTGTGCCGGTGCCAGCGGAGTGAAGCTGCTGGTGGGCATGAAAAAGCTGGCGCCGAAGGATCCTGCCGGGGACCCTGAGAAGCCGCAGAAGACCAACAAATCAAAGACCAATGGGGCTGACGCCGCCTGACGGACGGCCTGTGAAAGGAGAACACAGATATGGAGAAGAAGAACCCCCTCAACGAGCTGCTGCAGGACAGCATGGCCAAGGTGCGGGAGATGGTGGATACCAACACCATTGTGGGCCAGCCCATCCAGACGCCGGACGGCGTAACGCTGATCCCCATTTCCCGGGTGAGCTTCGGCTTCGGCGGCGGCGGCGCCACCTTCGGCAATAAGAAGGAACAAACCGCCGACGGCTCGGTAGGCGCGGGAATGGGTGCCGGCGTCAAGGTTGAGCCGGTAGCGTTCCTGATTATCAAGGACGGTACGGTGCGGGTGATGCCTGTGGCAGTGCCGGCGGTGACCACTGTGGACCGCATTGTGGAGATGGTGCCGGACGTTGTGGACAAGGTAAGCGGCTTCATCAAGAAAAAGGCGGAAGAGCCGGATATGGTCTGAGGGCCGGTTTGGCGGTAATATATGCGTTCCCCGGAAGCGCCTTTCGCGTTTCCGGGGAACGCTTTCCCTCCGGAAACGGCATGCTGCCAGACATTGGATGATTGGCGGAGGGCTTTGCGGGGGACACTGAGGATATTCTTCTGATAATGGGAGGCGTCCTATGTCCACTCGCTGTTTTCGCAGGGTGCTCTGCGCCCTTTTGCTGCCGGTTCTGCTCACCGGCCGGGCCGCCGCTCTGGGGACCTCGGCCGCCTCTGCTGTTTTGATGGAGCAGGAAAGCGGCCGGGTGCTGTATGCCCAGAACGCCGATGAAAAGCGGCTTATTGCCAGCATTACTAAAATTATGACTGCCGTGGTGGCTCTGGAAGAGGGCGACCTCCAGGCGGACTATACTGTTACGGCGGAGGATATGGCGGAGGGATCTTCCATGTACCTCAAACCCGGGGATGTTCTGACCCTGGAGGAACTGCTGTACGGCCTTATGTTGGTCAGTGGCAACGACGCGGCCCTGGCAGTGGCCCACTGTGTGGCAGGGGACGAGGCCTCCTTCGTGGCCATGATGAATGAGACAGCGGAGCGGCTGGGCATGGAGCAGAGCTTTTTCTGCAACCCCAACGGCCTGGATGCCGAAGGCCTGGATGCCGAAGGTCACGGCTCCTCTGCCCGGGATATGGCGGTGCTTACCGCCTATGCTTTGCAAAATGAGACCTTCCGGCGGATCGTCTCTACCGCCTCCATCACCATTGGAGAGCGGTATCTTGCCAACCACAACAAGCTCCTGCGGCTGTACGAGGGCTGTATCGGGGTCAAGACCGGCTTTACCAAGGCTGCCGGCCGCACGCTGGTATCGGCGGCGGAGCGGGAGGGAATGACCCTTATCTGCGTCACCCTCAGTGACGGGGACGACTGGAACGACCACATGTCCCTTTTGGACTATGGGTTTTCCACCTATGATATGATGACTGCTGTTCCCGCCGGACAGGCATTGGCTTCCACTCTGGTGGAAAACGGCACGGTACCTCTCATTACCCTGGGGCCGGACCGGGATCTGGCCTGCCCGGTGGCGGAGGGGGAGTGCCTGACGGTGACAGTTTCTGCCCCTGCGTCTGTCTCTGCCCCGGTGGTGCCTGGCCAGGCCTTGGGGACGGCGTCGCTGTGGCTGGACGGGACCTGTGTGGCCACCGTGGACCTGGTGGCCCTGGAGCCCTCGGCGGTATATACGCCGCCAGAGAAGGAGAAGGGCTTTTTTGCCCGAATACTGGGCCGATAAGAGAGGAGGAGTCCCGTGGAGGAGCGTTTACAGAAAATATTGTCTGCCGCGGGGCTCTGCTCCCGCCGTCAGGCGGAGGAGTGGCTGAAGGCGGGCCGGGTGACGGTGGATGGAAGAATTGCCGCCCTGGGGGACAAGGCGGATCCGGAGCGCTCTGCCGTCGCTGTGGACGGAAAGCCCCTGGCCCCTCCGCCGGAAAAGGTGTATCTTATGCTCAACAAGCCCCGGGGCTATGTGACCACCTTGTCTGACGAGCGGGGGCGTGCCGCTGTGGCGGAACTGACGGCGGACTGCGTAACCAGGGTGTATCCGGTGGGTCGGCTGGACTGCGACTCCGACGGGCTGCTCCTGCTGACCAACGACGGCGATTTTGCTCAGCGCATGGCCCATCCCAGCCACCGCAAGGAGAAAGAATACCATGTGACGGTGACGGGACGGCTTGCTGGCTGTGAAAGGCGGCTGGCGGCTCTTACCGCCCTGGAGGACGGCAGCCCTATTGTTCCGGCCCGGGTGACGGTGCTCCGCCGGGACGGGGGAACATGGGTCCTCTCCGTCACCATCTGCCAGGGCCTCAACCGGCAGATCCGGCGGATGTGCGCTCTGGCGGAGCTGCGGGTAAAGCGGCTGCAGCGGGTGCGGGAGGGAAGCCTTACCCTGGGGGATCTGCCCCTCGGAAAGTGGCGGTATCTTACAGCGGAGGAAGTGAAACGCCTTGCGGAAGAGTAAGGAACTTTCACGGCGGAAAGGCTACATATCCCTTGACAAGGGCCGGCTTTTCCCGTACAATATAGGGCGCTGACAGCGATGAAGGAGAAAAAGCGCGGAGGGCCTGCCCTCAGAGAGCCGGCGGCGGGTGAAAGCCGGCGGAGGCGCCGCGTGATACTGGCTCCGGAGCTTTCCGCCTGAGGCTTTTGCTCAGGGCGGGACGGACTGGCCCCGTTACCGGCCCAAGGCCCCTTGGGCCTGTGAGCGCGGTGGAGCGATCTGCCGCGGAAGCAGGGTGGTACCGCGAAGATGCTTTCGCCCCTGACCAGTTTGGTCGGGGGCGTTGTTTTTTGCCTCGGATCAGATGGATAAAGCGATATTGAATTGAGATAGAAAGTGAGAGAGACATGAAGTACGATTTTACCGCCATTGAAAAGAAATGGCAAAAGAAGTGGATGGAGGAAAAAACCTATGCCGCCGTTACCGGCGACACCACCCGGCCTAAGTTCTATGGTCTGGTGGAGTTCCCCTACCCCTCCGGAAACGGCCTTCACGTGGGCCATGCCCGGCCCTACACCGCCATGGACGTGGTGGCCCGGAAGAAGCGGATGGACGGCTACAATGTGCTCTTCCCCATGGGCTATGACGCCTTCGGCCTGCCTACGGAGAACTACGCCATCAAAAACCATATCCACCCTGCCAAGGTGACCCACGACAATATTGCCAACTTCACCAAGCAGCTGCAGATGCTGGGCTACTCCTTTGACTGGGACCGGGTGGTGAACACCACAGATCCCAGTTACTACAAGTGGACCCAGTGGATCTTCCTTCAGCTCTACAAGCACGGTCTGGCCTACAAGACCTCCATGCCCGTCAACTGGTGCACCTCCTGCAAGTGTGTGCTGGCCAATGAAGAGGTGGTGGAGGGTGTCTGCGAGCGCTGCGGCAGCCCTGTGATCCGTAAGGAAAAGAGTCAGTGGATGCTGAAGATCACCGAGTATGCCCAGCGGCTGATCGATGATCTGGATGATCTGGATTTTATCGAGCGGGTCAAGACCCAGCAGAAGAACTGGATCGGCCGCTCCACTGGTGCGGAGGTCACCTTCAAAGCTACTACCGGCGATGACATCGTGGTGTTTACCACCCGCCCTGACACCCTCTTCGGCGCCACCTATATGGTGCTTAGCCCCGAGCATGAGTTGATCCGCAGCTGGCTGGAGAGCGGCAAGGTGGGCAATGCCGACGAGGTGCGGGCCTACCAGGCCGCCGCCGCCTCCAAGTCCGATCTGGAGCGCACTGAGCTGAACAAGGAGAAGACTGGCGTGTGCCTTAGCGGCGTTAAGGGCATCAACCCTGTCAACGGCAAGGAGATCCCCATCTTCATTTCCGACTACGTTCTGGCCACCTACGGCACCGGTGCCATTATGGCCGTTCCCGCCCACGACGACCGTGACTGGGAGTTTGCCAAGAAGTTTGGCTGCGAGATCATCGAGGTGGTCGCTGGCGGCGAGGATGTGCAGAAGGCTGCCTTCACCGCCAAGGATGAGACCGGCATCCTGGTCAACTCTGACTTCCTCAACGGTCTTACCGTCAAGGATGCCATCCCTGTCATCACCAAGTGGCTGGAGGAGAAGGGAATCGGCCGGGCGAAGGTGAATTTCAAGCTCCGCGACTGGGTGTTCTCCCGGCAGCGCTACTGGGGCGAGCCTATCCCTATGGTCTGGTGTGACAAGTGCGGCTGGCAGCCCCTGCCTGAGGACCAGCTGCCCTTGCTGCTGCCGGAGGTGGACAGCTATGAGCCCACCGACAACGGCGAGAGCCCCCTGGCGCCCATGACCGACTGGGTGAACACCACCTGCCCCTGCTGTGGTGGCCCTGCCAAGCGGGAGACCGATACCATGCCCCAGTGGGCGGGCTCCAGCTGGTATTTCCTGCGCTATATGGATCCCCACAACGACAAGGCCCTGGCAAGCAAGGAGGCTCTGGAGTACTGGAGCCCTGTGGACTGGTACAACGGCGGCATGGAGCATACCACCCTGCACCTGCTCTACTCCCGTTTCTGGCACAAGTTCCTCTATGACATCGGCGTAGTGCCCACCAAGGAGCCCTACAAGAAGCGCACCTCCCACGGTATGATCCTGGGCGAGGGCGGCGAGAAGATGAGCAAGAGCCGGGGTAATGTTATCAATCCCAACGACATCGTGGATGCGTACGGCGCGGATACCATGCGCACCTATATCATGTTCATCGGTGACTTTGAGAAGGCTGCCGCCTGGTCTGCCAACGCGGTGAAGGGGTGCAAGCGGTTCCTGGACCGTGTATGGAACCTGGGCGAGATGGAGCACACTGGTGAGGAGTATTCTTCCGCCAACGAGGCTGCCGTCCACAAGGCCATCAAGAAGGTGTCCGAGGACATCGAGGCCATGAAGTTCAACACCGCCATTGCTGCCCTCATGGCCCTGGTCAACGATTTCTATGCCAACGGCGCCAGCCGGGGCGATATGAAGGCTCTGCTGCTGATGCTCAGCCCCTTTGCTCCCCATATCTGCGAGGAGATGTGGGAGAACATGGGCTTTGCCGCCGAAACCGGAAAGATGGCCTGCCAGAGCCAGTGGCCTGTCTATGATGAGAGCAAGACGGTGGCCAGCGAGGTGGAGATGGCCGTACAGATCCAGGGTAAGCTCCGTGGTTCTGTAAAGGTGCCCATGGACAGCGACGAGGCTACCGTGGTGGCTGCCGCCAAGGCTCTGGACAAGGTAGCCCGGCAGCTGGAGGGTATGGAGATCGTGAAGGTGATCCTGGTGAAGAACAAGCTGGTGAACCTGATCGTAAAGCCTGCAAAATAAAGTAAACGGAAGCGGATGGCCCGGTAATCCTTTCGTAAGAAACCTGGGCAAACCGGGAAATATATCCCCGATAAGGCGGCTTTCCAAGAATTTTGCAGGGTTTTGCATATTTTGGCCTTGACAAGAGAAAGATGAATCAGTATAATGCTATCTGTTAAGCCATGTTATTGGCCCTTAAAGAGTATCCTGGATTTGAGCCGGATATTTTGGAGGGAGGGAAAATAGATGTCTGAAGTTCATGTCAAGGAAAATGAGTCTCTGGACAGCGCGCTGAAGCGTTTTAAGCGCAGCTGCGCCAAGGCCGGCGTTCTGGCTGAGGTCCGTCGCAGAGAGCATTACGAGAGCCCCAGTGTCAAGCGTCGCAAGAAGTCCGAGGCTGCTCGCAAGAACCGCAATAAGCGTTACTATTGATTGATAAAGGGGATCCCTGGAAAGGGATCCCCTTTTCATACTTTTTGCAGGGCTTATGGCCTGGGAGAGGAGAGATGGCATATGCTGCGGCTGCGGCCCTATAAGAAAGAGGACGCCGGGCGGATCGTCACTTGGGTGACGGATCATGACGGCTTTTCTACCTGGTGTGCGGACTTGCTGGACTGGCCTCTGACGGAGGCCTCCCTGGAAAAGTGCCGCCTGGCCTTCGAGGAACAAAGCGATGGCTGGCTTATGACGGCCTTGGATGAGGATGGGCAGGCGGTAGGCTTTTTGATGATGACCCGGGCGGATTACCGGAAAAACAGTCTTCACCTGGGGATGATCATCGTGGACCCTGCCTGCCGCGGCCGGGGATTGGGCACGGCTTTTCTGAAGCTGGTGCTTTCCTACGCCCGGGATATTTTGGGTATGGAACGGGTAACACTGCGGGTATTTGCCCACAACGCCGCCGCAAGGGCCTGTTACCAAAAGGCTGGGTTCCGGGAGACTGGGCTGGAGCTGGGCTGCTTTCCTCATGGGGAGGAGCGCTGGGATTGTTACAGTATGGAGGCACTGCTGTAATCAGCCCCGGGGGGCGCTGCGGCCGAAGAGCTGTGGCAGCAGATCCTCTGTCTCCGGATAGAGCAGGAAACCAGTGGGAATCCCCAGGGCCTGGCCTGCCTGGATCTTTCGGGTGATGGTGCCGGCGTCGTCAAAGAGGACAAAGTGGCTGTCGCCTTCCCGGATGCAGGTGAAGTACCGGGCGCAGAGGTCGGCGGAGTAGAACACAGAGGGCTGCTTTTCTGCCATCATGGCCCGGAGGGCCTCGTTGGTAAGAGGGGTGCCCTCTCCGGAGGGGCAGGGCAGAGGAAAGTCCATCCGCAGGCGCTGGAGGTCCAGGGCCAGCCTTCCGGACCCGAAACGGCGGACGGCTTCTTCCAGCCGCTGTTGGAAGATCCCGCCGGAGAGGGCGGTACAGATCATGATATAGGCAAGCGGGAGCTGGGAGCCGTAAGCCTCCGGTACATAGAGCCGCTTGCCGCTGCGGGAAAAGATCTGAGAGAGGGCCTCCAGAAAGGCCAGCCGGTCGCCGCTGACAGGCTGCTCAAAATCTGCCGCCGCGCCGGAATAGCCCCGCCCTACGCACTCCCGCCACACCTCGCGGCACAGGGCATCCCGATCTCGGATAGGGCCGCAGTCCCGGTCGTCCACCACCATAAGGCCGCCCCGGATCTGGGACGGCTGATTTTGCCGCAGCAGACGGCCCTCCGGGCCGATGCGGTAAGCGGCGTGGGCCAGCCGGCGGGTGTAGCGAAGCGCCTTTGACAGATGCTCCGGCCCGGCAGTCAAATAGATCTGCACAGTCTCTTTCCCCCTTGTGGACGCGCTTGCGTCGTGCTATACTGAAATAAATTATGCGATGAAGGAGGGCACTATGCCATTTTCCCTGATTCCCCACCAGGTGCTGGAGCGGTATACCCAGGTGACGCCGGCCCTGCTGGAACGTTTGGGCGTGCGGCTGCTGCTGTGCGATCTGGACTATACCCTGGCACCGAAATCGGTGCCCCAGCCTGACGGAACGCTCCATACCTGGCTGGAGGAGCTGCGTCAGGCAGGTGTTACGGTGATGATTTTATCCAATAACCGCTCCAGCCGACGGGTGGAGACCTTTTGCCGGGAACTGGGAATCCGGTATGTGGGCCACGCCGGGAAACCCCGGGTAGGCGGTTACCGGGCGGCTATGGAACAGGCTGGAATTCCGGCAGAGCAGACTGCTATGCTGGGGGACAAGCTTCTCACCGACGTGCTGGGGGCCCGGCGCAGCGGGATATTGGCCCTGATGGTGGAACCTCTGGGCGGTCCTGTGGGGGCCTGGAACCATGTGCTGCATTTGCTGCAGCGCCCCTTCAAAGCAATTGCGAAAAGGAGATGTACCATTTCATGAGCAGATTTGACAAGATCGCGGCCCGTTTGGATGATTATGGCCTGGACGCCATGATGGTTACCAGCGAGCCCAACCGGCTGTACGCCACCGGTTTCCATTCCACAGCTGGTATGGCCATCGTTACCACTGACGGCAGCTATTTCTTTACCGACAGCCGGTATATCGAGGCCGCTTCCCGCCGCATTGACAATTGCCAGGTGCTGGAAAACACCCGGGAAAAGCCCGTGAGCGCCCTGGCTTGCGAGGTCATTGCCCGCCATAATATTCAGAAGCTGGGCTTTGAGGAGGCCTACACCACCGTGGAGGAGTATAACGGCTGGCGGGAGAAGCTGCCCTGCGAGCTTGTACCTGGCTCCGGCCTTCTTACCGAGCTGCGGGCTGTGAAGGACCAGGGGGAGATCGACACCCTTATTGCTGCCCAGCGCATTGCGGAGAAGGCCCTCACCGAGGTGCTGAGCTTTATCCGGGTGGGCCGGACGGAAAAGGAGATTGCCGCTTTCCTGCAGTATCAGATGCTGCTGGGTGGGGCGGAGAAGATGTCCTTTGACCCCATCGTGGTCAGCGGCGCCAACAGCAGCATGCCCCACGGCGTCCCCACAGACAAGGCGGTGGAGGCGGGTGATTTCATCACCATGGATTTCGGCTGCATTTATGACGGCTATTGTTCTGATATGACCCGTACTGTGGCGGTGGGCCATGTTACGGAGGAGATGGAGAAGGTCTATCATACGGTGCTGGAGGCTCAGCTGGCGGGAATCGCCGTAGCCAAAGCCGGCGCCAGCGGCGCTGCCGTCCACAATGCGGGGGCGGATGTGATTGCTGCGGCAGGCTATGGCGCTTATTTTGGCCATGGCTTTGGACACGGTGTGGGCGTGGAGATCCACGAAGCCCCCAACGCTTCTCCGGCCAATGCCAAGCCTCTCCCTGCCGGCGCGGTGATTTCCGCGGAGCCTGGCATTTACCTGCCCGGCCGTTTCGGCGTGCGGATCGAAGATGTGCTGGTGCTGAAGGAGGGCGGCTGCGAGGACATCACCCTGGCCCCCAAGGAGCTGCTGATTCTGTAAAACATAAAAAACAGTCCCCCTGAAGCGTACTTACGCTCCAGGGGGACTTGTTGTTTGGGGGGGATTGTCTCAGTTGGCGTTTTTCCGGGCCAGGGCCTTGTCCAGCCAGTCCTTGCCGTCTACAAACCGGGAGACAATGAAGGAGACCACATAGTCACCGGCGGAGTTGATCATGGTAGCCGGGGGATCCACCAGGTTGCCGATGGTGATGGCAATAGGGTAGGCCACCTCCATCTGGGTGGGGAAGAAGATGGAACACATAATGAACTCTCCGATGTAGCCGCCGCCGGGTACGCCGGACATACCCACAGAAGAGAGAACGGCCACCAGGATGATGAGGATAAAGTCTCCGATGCTGTTGAAGGGCTTGCCGAACACGCCGAAGAGGAAAGCGATTTTCAGCACGCAGGAGAAGCAGGAGCCGTCCATGTGCATAGTGGCGCCCAGGGGCAGAACGATCTCACTGACATCCTTGGAGATGCCGGTTTCTTCCGCCTCTTCCATGTTGGTGGGGATGGTAGCCACGGAAGAGCAGGTGCCAAGGGAGGTGATGGCAGGACGGGCAATGTGACGGAACATGGTGCGCGCGCCGTGCTTGCCGCCGCCGAACCAGGCAAAGAGGGGGAAGGCGGTGAAGATATAGATGAGGCACAGGGGATAATATACCGCCAGGGCCCGGCCGTAGTCGGCGGTGATCTGGGGACCATACACGGCCACCAGGTCGGCAAAGAAGCCGAAAAAGGCGATGGGGGCGTAGTAGGTGACGATCTTTACAACTACCATCATGGCATCAGCCACACCGGTAAGAAGCTTGGCTACATTGCTTTCCGGCCCGGGCCCCAGGTTCACGCCAAAGCCGAAAAGGATGGAGAATACGATCAGGGGCAGCATGGCGCTGCGGCTGAGGAGCAGAGAGAAGTCGCTTACGGTAAAGAAGTTGACGATCAGGTCAGGAATGGAAATGGGATCGTCCACCGTGCCGCTGGCCAGGTTGCTCCAGGGCTCCAGTACGGGGGGAATCAGCTTCATGAGCACGATCATAATAGCTGCGGCGATGGCGCCGGTAACCACGAAGGTAAGGATGGTGGTGCCCATAATCTTGCCGGCCCGCTTGCGGCTTTTCATGGTAGCGATGGAACCGGCGATGGAAGAGAATACCATTGGAACCACGATGCAGAACATCATGTTGATAAAGAGGGTTCCCAAAGGCTTGAGAACAGTTGCTCCGGCCTGGATGACCTCATCCCCTTCTTTCACCTGGGGGAAGATCCAGCCGACAACGGAGCCAAGGATCATGGATGCCAGCATGATGCCGAGAAAGACGTAGTTTCTGGCCACGGATTTTTTGCTTAGCTGATTGCTCATAGCGATTCCTCCTAATAATTTGCCGTTCTAGAATGGTACACACACGAGAAAAGGGTCAAATAGCAAGCTCCTCGTCCCGAATCTCACCTACGCAGACAACATTGGTGGGGCCGGTGAGCCAGATGCTCTGTACAGAAGCGCCCTCCCGGTCAATGGTTACCCGAAGGGTACCGCCGGGGACAGATACGGTTACATCCTTGCCGCTGACCAGCCCTTTCATGGTCAGAGCCAGGACGGTGGAGCCGGTGCCGGTGCCGCAGGCGTAAGTGAAATCCTCTACACCGCGCTCGAAAGTCAGCTCCGTTATCTGGTCCGGCCCGGCAATATCGTAGAAGTTTACATTGGCTCCTTTAGGGAAGGCGGGGTTCCACCTGAGACTGCGGCCCAGGGTACGCAGCTCATCCATAGTCTTACCCGCCAGGCCGGGATAGGGGATCACAGCGTGGGGAAGGCCTGGGTTTCCTAATTCAATGTAAGAGCAAGGCCAGAATTTTCCGCCCGCCTCCACCGGATAGTCCAGGCGAATCATGCTGGGATCCGTCAGCCGGATACGATAGTTGCGCTGGTCGATCCGGCGTCCTGTGACGATTCCGGAAGCGGTTTCCACGGTCTGCTCTTCGCCTGCCAGGCCGTTTTCATAGCCGTAGCGGCAGATGCAGCGGGCGCCGTTGCCGCACATCTCCCCCACAGAACCGTCAGCGTTGAAGAAGAGCATCCGGTAATCACCGCCCTGGCTGGGTGCTTCCACCACCATCAGCCCGTCGGCGCCGATGGACATATGCCGGTGGCACAGTGTTTTGGCCAGCTGGGGGAGAAGACTGTGGTCCAGCTTCTCTACCATATTATTGAGGACAATGAAGTCATTGCCCGCCCCGTTCATTTTCCAGAAAAGCACAATGCTTCCTCCTTGATTTAAAATATCAAAGATAGGATACACGAAGTAATAATAAAAGTATATAGGAAAGATAAACAATGTGAACCGTAAAAGGTGCGGAAAACCATGCGTTTCGTGCCCAATGGCATAGAGGAATAAATAGGAAAGAGGAGAGGGGAAGCAGCTGGCTGGTGCGCCGGGGAGAGGAAAATAAAAAAGAAGCAAAAACTTGGAAAAATGTGTTGACAAAAGGGGAGAGGTCTGGTATAGTAAGCAAGCTGTCT
>ERZ1643251.2892-NODE-2892-length-16714-cov-78.914401_pt1 | contig 16714 bp, 16 predicted proteins | sample MGYA00579261_ERZ1643251 | MGnify/ENA primary metagenome ERZ1643251 (study PRJEB29033, sample SAMEA4952267) | chicken gut metagenome | biome: Broiler Chicken; feature: Gastrointestinal Tract; material: Caecum | place: Ireland | collected 2018 | study: Broiler...
TATGATAAATTTGGCTTAAAAGAAATGGAAGTTACTGATGAAGTATTTACTTCTAATCATTCAAAAGTATTTGATGAAGCAGAAAATAGAATGCATACAATAAAAGCTGTTATGTATGCAACAATGAGTGATAGAAATGAGTAAGATAGTAATTGCGTTAGGAGGAAACGCTTTAGGTAAAACTCCTTCTGAACAACTAAATTTATTAGAAAAAACAGCCAAAATTATTGTAGATTTAATAAGATGTAAACATAAAATAGTTTTAACTCATGGTAATGGACCACAAGTTGGTCAAATTGCTCTTGCAATGGAGTATTCTGCAGGAAGTGAAGTTAAAACACCTTTCATGCCATTTCCTGAGTGTGGAAGTATGAGTCAAGGTTATATTGGTTACCAATTACAACAATGTATACAAGATGAATTAGAAAGACAAAAAATAAAAAAGAATTGTGTAACTATAATAACACAAGTGCTAGTTGATTCTAAAGATAAAGCATTCCAAAATCCAACCAAACCAATCGGAATGTTTTATACAAAGGATGAAGCCTTAGAAATTGAAAAAGAAAAAGGATATACTTTTGTAGAAGATTCTGGCCGTGGATATAGGAGAGTAGTACCATCTCCAATTCCTATTGATATAATAGAAAAAGAAGTTATAGAACAACTTGTTAATAGTGATAATATTGTTATTGCTGCTGGTGGAGGAGGTATTCCTGTTGTTAAAGAAGATCGTATAAAATTACTAGAAGGAGTAGAAGCGGTAATTGATAAAGATCGTACAGGAGCTCTTCTTGCTAAAGAAATTGGCGCTGATGTATTACTTATATTAACTGCGGTTGATAAAGTATATATTAATTATAATAAAGAAAATCAAACAGGTCTTTCATCATTAACTATTGATGAAGCACAAAGATATATTGATGAAGGTCAATTTGCTAAAGGAAGTATGCTTCCTAAAGTAGAAGCTTGTATTGATTTTGTTAAGGAAAGTAGTGATAAAATTGCTATTATTACCTCTTTAGAAGAAGCAAGTAGTGCTTTAACTGGAAAAAATGGTACTGTAATAAGAGGAGGAAAATAAAGTGGCAAAGAAAAAATCAAAATTTATGTTATCAGCATTTACAATTATAATTATTTTAATTGCTGGTCTAGGAGTTCTTTCACATCTACTTCCTAATGCGGAGTTTATTGGTGACGAAATTATTAATGGTAGTGGTACGGTTGGTGCCAAATTATCAGAGGTATTGTTATCACCAATTTTAGGATTCCAAAATGCAGTAGATGTATGTGTATTCGTATTAATTTTAGGAGGATTTTTGGCTATTGTAACTAAAACAGGTGCTTTAGAAACAGGTATTAAAGTTTTAGTTAAAAAATTAAAAGGAAATGAATTAATTTTAATCCCAATTCTTATGTTAATATTCTCAATAGGTGGAACAACTTATGGAATGTTAGAAGAAACTGTAGGATTCTATGCATTACTTTCTGTAACTATGGTAGCAGCAGGCATGGATACAATTGTTGCATCAGCTGTTGTATTATTAGGAGCAGGTTCTGGGGTATTAGGTTCTACAATTAATCCATTTGCAGTAGGGGCTGCAGTATCAGCACTTCCTGAGGGAACTGTGGTTAATCAAGGTTTAATCATATTAATTGGAACATTTTTATGGTTATCAACTTTAATCATTTCAATTTTATTTGTTATGAATTATGCTAAGAAAGTAAAAGCAGATAAAGGTTCAACTTTCTTATCACTTCGTGAACAAAAAATGATGGAAAAGAAATATGGTAAAGAAGAAACTGAAGAAGAAAAGAAAAATGTTAAATTAACTGGTAAACAAATATTTACATTAATTTTATTTGGACTTACTTTTTTAGTAATGATTATAGGATTTGTTCCTTGGGGTGACTTTAATGTAACAGTATTTGAAGAAACTACTGGTTGGTTAACAGGTTCACCACTTGGTAGTTGGTATTTCTTTGAATCTGCATTATGGTTCTTAATTATGGCAATCATAATTGGAATTATTAATAGAATGCATGAAAAAGATATTGTAGATACCTTTATTGATGGTGCAAATGATATGGTTGGAGTTATTTTAGTAATTGCTGTAGCTCGTGGTGCTAGTGTACTTATGCAAACTACATATTTAGATAATTACATTATTTATAATGCTTCAAACATATTAAAGAATGTTCCAGAATTGGTATTTACACCACTTAACTATTTATTACATATAGTTTTATCAGTATTAGTTCCATCATCATCAGGACTTGCTACATTATCTACACCAATAATTGGACCTCTTGCAAGTCAATTAGGTTATAGTGTAGAAGTAGCAGTTATGAGTATGGTATCTGCTAATGGACTTGTAAATTTAATTACACCAACATGTGGAGCTATTATGGGTGGACTTGCTCTTGCTAAAGTAGAATATTCTACATGGTTTAAATGGGCTTTAAAAGTAGTATTTACAATAGCGTTAATTAATATATTAGTACTTACTGTATTTACAATAATATTATAAAGAATGGATTTCCCATTCTTTTTTCTTTTATTTAATGTTATAATTAATATGAAGGAGTATAGATATGAAAAAAGAAATTAATAAACAAAGAACAAATTATTTAACATGGGATGAATTCTTTATGGGAGTATCTAAATTGTCTGCAATGAGGAGTAAAGATCCGTCTACTCAAGTAGGTGCTTGTATAGTAGGATCTGATAATAGAATATTATCTATTGGATATAATGGAACTCCAAATGGAATAGAAGATAAAGAATTCCCTTGGGATAGAGAAGGTGAACCTCTTGAAACTAAATATTTATATGTATGTCATGCGGAAATGAATGCCATATTAAATTATAGAGGAAGTAGAAAAGAATTAGAAGGGGCAAAAATATATGTTGATTTATTTCCATGTAACGAATGTGCAAAATTAATTATTCAATCAGGTATTAAAGAAGTTATTTATGTTTGTGATAAATATGCTAATACAGAAAGTGTTATTGCTTCTAAAAAGATGTTTGATATGGTAGGAATAATATATAGACAAATAGAATTTGATAAAAATGAAATAATAATTAATTTAAAATAGAAAAAGTATTGAAATAGTTAATACTATTTTGTATAATTAAATTGTAATTGCAAATAGGAAAGGTGAAAAGATGAATACATATAAAGTTACAGTGCATAATGAAAAAGAAACAATAGAATTGGCGCAAAATATTGAATCAGAAAAATTTCCTAATATGGTTATTTGTCTAAATGGAGATTTAGGAAGTGGTAAAACTGTTTTTGCTAAAGGATTTGCACGAGCAATGGCAATTAATGATGTTACTTCTCCAACTTTTAATATAATAAAAGAATATAATGGTGAATTACCTCTTTATCATATGGATGTATATAGAGTAGAAAATAATGTTGAGAATTTAGGATTAAACGAATACTTTGATAAAGGTGGCGTTTCTATTATTGAATGGGCTGATATGATTGAAGAATATTTACCTAAAGAAAGATTAGAAATAGAATTTAAAATAGTTGATGAAAATACTAGAATATTATTAATTAGAGCATATGGTGAAAAGTATGTTAATATATGTGAGGCTGTATTATGATAACTTTATTTATAGATACATCAGCTAGTGATGTATCTATTGCTATAATAAAAGATGAAAAAATTATAAGTAAAATTGTAAAAAATATTCCTAATGAGCATTCAGTATATGCTGTAAAATTTGTAAATGATGTATTAGAAACTATTGGAATGAAACCTCAAGATATAGATAATATTATGGTTGTAAATGGACCGGGTTCTTTTACGGGAATAAGAATTGGCCTAACAATAGCTAAAATTTATGGATATTTATTAAAAAAAGATATAATTACAGTATCATCATTAAGAGCAATGGCACTTAGTAGTAATGCTAAAATAGTTATTCCTATAATTGATGCTCATCATGATAACTATTATTATGGTGTATATGATATGTTTGATAATATTATATTAAAAGATAATTTTAATAATAAAGAAGAATTATTAAAGCAAATAAATAAATATGAAGATGCTGATATTGTTAGTAATGAAATAATAGATAATGGCGATATTAAAGCTCGAAAAATAGATTATGATATTGTAAACATAGTTAATCATTATAAATATGAGTTGCCAGTTAATCCTCATTTGGTAGTTCCCAATTATTTAAAATTACCACAAGCATTAGAGGAAAATAAATGATTAAAGAAATAGATAAAATAGAAGAAAATCCATTTTCTAGATATTTAGAATATTATATAGATGATAAAAAAATAGGCCATTTAAGATATGCACTTATATATGACAGGATGGAAATAGAAGATTTATTTGTGGAAGAAGAATACAGAAATCAAAAAATTGGTTCTAAATTAATGAGTTATTTAGTTAGTATTGCAATAGATTATCATGTTGTAAATATTACTTTAGAAGTTAGAAGGAGCAATGAGATTGCGATAAAATTATATAAAAATTTTGGCTTTAGAGAAGTTGCTTTGAGGAAATTTTATTATGGAGATGAAGATGGAATATTGATGGAAAAGCAGGTGATGTAATGAAAGATGTAGTATGTTTAGCAATAGAGACTAGTTGTGATGAAACAAGTATGAGTATTATAAAAAACGGAAGTGAAGAAATAGCAACAGTTGTATTTACTCAAATTGATATTCACAAAAAATTTGGAGGAGTAGTTCCTGAAATAGCAAGTAGGAGTCATATTGAAAGTATTACCATTGTGCTTGATGAATTATTTGAAAAATCTAAAATGACTATAGATGATATTGATATAATTGGTGTTACTTATGGTCCAGGTCTTATAGGATCATTATTAATAGGGTTACAAGCTGCTAAAACAATAGCTATGATTACTGGTAAACCATTAATACCGGTTCACCATATTGCAGGTCATATATATGCAAATAATTTAGAAAATAGACTACAGTTTCCACTAATAGCATTAGTAGTAAGTGGCGGTCATACAGAACTCATATATATGAAAGAAGACTATTCATTTGAAAGAATTGGCGGAACTCTAGATGATGCGGTAGGAGAAGCATATGATAAAGTAGCTAAGATATTAGGACTTGATTATCCAGGTGGACCTGTAGTAGATGCTTTATCAATAAAAGGAAAAGATACCTATGATTTACCTTATCCACTTGATGATAAGTCATATAACTTTAGTTTTAGTGGTATTAAAAGTGCTGTAGTAAATATTGTTCATAATGAAAAGCAAAGAAAAAAAGAAATTAGAGTAGAAGATATGTGTACTTCTTTTCAAAACAGAGTAGTAGAAGTTATTACTAAAAAGACAATGAGAGCACTTAAAGAATATAAAGTTAAAAACTTAATAATTGCTGGTGGAGTAGCTGCTAATAATGGACTTAGAAATAAGTTTGCTACTTTATGTAAAGAAGAAAAAATAAATCTATCTATTCCTAAGATAAAATATTGTACTGATAATGCTGCCATGATTGGAGCAGCAGCATATTATGCATATAAAAAAGGAATAGTAGCAGATTTAGAATTAAATGCAGTGGCAACAGATACATTATATAAATATTAATATATAATGTTTTTTTGTATAAATTCAATAATTTTTGAAAAAAATAATAAAAAAGGGTTGCACTAAAGAGTAAAATGTTGTATACTATAGTAGTCTTAACAAAAAAGAGATGCCTAATTAGCTCAGTCGGTAGAGCACTCGGCTGTTAACCGATAGGTCGTAGGTTCGAGTCCTACATTAGGCGCCATTAAGATATTAACTCCTTTATAGGAGTTTTTTCTTTTGTTTATATCTATTAAATATTCTTTTTTTTTGATATAATTATTATTGTTAGAAAGATGTGATAATATGAAAAAAGTAGTTTTAGTAGATGGTAATAATTTATTATTTAGAAGTTATTATGCAACTGCATATTCAGGAAATTTTATGAGAAATGCTGATGGATTTCCTACTAATGGATTATATGGTTTTGTTAATATGATAAATAAAATAATTAATGAAGAAAATCCTGAATATATGGTAGTAGCTTTTGATATAGGAAAAACTTTTAGACATGAAAAATATAGTGAATATAAAGGTGGAAGAGATGAGACTCCAAATGATTTGAAAGTACAGTTTCCGTATGCTAAAAAAATACTTAGTGCAATGGGGATAATGTATTTAGAAAAAGAAGGATATGAAGCAGATGATATAATAGGTACAATTGCTAAAGAAGTAGATATTAATGATGATTTTGTAGGTCTTATTGTAAGTAGTGATAAAGATTTATTACAATTAATATCAAATGATGTTGAAGTAAAATTATTAAAAACTAAAGATTATATTAGAATGAATCGTGATGTATTCTTTGAAACTTATGGAATAGAACCAATTAGAATGATTGATTTAAAAGGACTAATGGGAGACTCTTCTGATAACATTCCTGGAGTTAAAGGAATTGGTGAAAAAACTGCGCTTAAGTTATTGCAAGAATATGATACTATTGAAAACTTATATGATAATATTGATAAATTAAAAGGGGCTACTAAAGTAAAATTAGAAAGTGGTAAGAAGAGTGCTTTTGATAGTAAAGAAATAGCCACTATTTATAGAGATGTTCCATTAGATATAAAATTAGAGGACACTAAATATGTTAAAAAGGAATCTCCTGAACTAATAGAAATATATAATTATTTAGGTTTTTATTCATTCTTAAAGAAAATAGATTTACCTAAAAAAGATAATAAGAAAATAGAAGTTAATATAATTAACGATATAAGTGAAATAAAGATTGATAAACCAGTTGCAGTATATTTAGATATAGATAATGATAATTATCATAATGCTAATATTATTGGAATGGGTGTATATAATGAAGAAGTATCTATTTATATTCCTTATGATGTTCTTAAGAATAATCCTAAGTTTTTAACGGATGTTGATAAATATACTTATGATATAAAAAAATTATATGTAAGTTTAATAGAACATAATATTAAAGTTGATAAATTAGTATTTGATACAATGATTAGTGCATATATACTTAATTATAATTTAAAAGATGATATAGCGTATTTGGCTAATGAACTTGAGTATGATATTCCATTTACTGATAAAAAAGATGCTTATGATATTGAACTTGAACTTAACATAATTGCAGAAAGAAGTATAATGAAAGCTAAATTTATTTATGAAACAAGAGATAAGTTTATAAGTGATATGGAAAGAGAAGATGTAACATTTTTATATAATGAAATAGAACTTCCTCTTACAATGACACTTGGTAATATGGAAATTGAAGGAATAAGAGTAGATAAGAATATTTTATTAGATATGAAAGAAGATATAAGAACAAAATTAGATTCATTAACAGAAAATATATATAATTTAGCAGGATGTGAATTTAATATATCATCTCCTAAGCAACTTGGAGAAGTCTTATTTGAAAAATTAAATTTACCTTATGGGAAGAAGAAAAAAACAGGATATTCAACTGATGTTAGTGTTTTAAACAAATTAAAAGGTGATTATCCAATTGTAGATTTAATACTTGAACATAGATCATTATCTAAACTAAATAGTACTTATGTTGAAGGTATATTAAACTCTGTAAGTGATGATGGAAAAATTCATACAATATATACTCAAGCATTAACTAGGACAGGAAGACTTTCATCAATTGAACCTAATTTACAAAATATACCAGTAAGAAATGAATATGGAAGATTAATTAGAAAAGCATTTATACCTGAAGAAAATAGTGAAATAATGTCATCTGATTATTCTCAAATAGAACTTAGAATATTTGCTCATTTATCTAAAAACGAGAAGTTAATTGAAGCATTTAATAATAATATGGATATACATACTAAGACTGCTATGGATATATTTCATGTACCTATGGAAGAAGTTACTAAAGATATGCGAAGACATGCTAAAGCGGTTAATTTTGGAATATTATATGGAATAAGTAGTTTTGGACTTGCAGAAGACTTGGGTATTCCTGTAAGTGAAGCAAAAAGATTTATGGATAAATATTTTGAAGTATATCCTGGTATAAAAGATTTTATGAATAAATTAATTGAAGAAGCAACAACGAAAGGCTACGCTGTAACTTTAATGAATAGAAAAAGAGTTATTGAAGAATTAACTAATTCTAATTATATAATTAAAAGTATGGGGCAAAGAATGGCACTTAATACACCAATTCAAGGAAGTAGTGCCGATATATTAAAGAAAGCAATGGTTGAAATTGAAAGAGAATTTAAGAAATTAAATTTAAAAAGTAAAATGTTATTACAAGTACACGACGAACTTATTTTTAATGTTTTAAATGATGAAAAAGAAACTGTTACAAATGTCGTTACAAATATTATGGAAAATACATATAAGATAAGTGTACCACTAGTAGTAGATGTTAATTTTGGTACAAACTGGTATGAAGCAAAATAGAGGTGATTTAATGGATAAAACAACAAGAACGTTATTAGTAAGTATTATTGTTAACATGGCATTAGTTATAAGTAAGTTGATAATAGGTTTTTTAGGTAGTTCAAGAGCTTTAATTGCAAATGGTATTCATTCTTTAACAGATATGATAACTGATATAATAGCAATTGTAGGTAATAATTTATCTAGAAAACCTGCTGATACTAGACATCCTTATGGTTATGGTCAAATAGAGTATGTTACTAATATTATTATGGGTTTAACTATTCTGATATTGGGAATCACCCAAATATTTAGTGCTTTTTCTAGTAATATTGATATGCCTAGTAATATAATAATTTATGTTAGTATTATTGCTATGGTGGTAAAATATACTTTATCTAGATATATAACACTTAAAGGTAAAAAATATAAAAGTGGTTTGTTAATAGTATCTGGATTTGAATCTAAAGCTGATGCTTTAACTACTTTATTTGTAATTATATCCGCTTTATTATCAAAATTAACTGTGTATAATGAATTATATAAATATTCTGATAATGTTTGTACATTTGTAATAGGATTATATATTTCTTATGTATCTTTAAAAATATTAAAAGAAAATGCTTTTGATTTAATTGATAAAGTTGAAGATAATCAAGAATTAATAAATAAAATTAAAAAGAAAATACTTAAAAATATTGAAATAAAAGATGTAACTAGTTTATCTTTAATTAAGTATGGAACTTATTATACTGCTAATGTAGAAATTGCTCTTAATAAAAATACTAAACTAAAAGATATTGAAGAGATAAATAAAAAATTAGAAAAACAATTAGTAAATAGAAGAACTAGAATATCATATTTAGTACTTAGTACTAAAGTATATGAAGGAAGTGAATAGTATGCCAGAACTACCAGAAGTAGAAACAGTAAAAGAAACACTTAAATTAAAATTAATTGGTAAAAAGATAAAAGATGTTAAGGTATATTATGACGGTATAATAGCATACCCGGAAGTAAAAGAATTTTCTAAACAAATAAAGAATTTACCTATTAAAGATATAAAAAGAAGAGGTAAATGGTTAATGTTTGATTTAGATAATTATTATTTATTATCACATTTAAGAATGGAAGGAAAGTACTTTTTTAAGAATAAAGAAGATAAAGTAGATAATCATGAACATGTAGTTTTTATATTGGACGATGATGAAGAATTAAGATATAGAGATACTAGAAAATTTGGTAAAATGTATTTAATTAAAAAAGAAGATATTAATAGTATTGGACCAATTAAAGATTTAGGATTAGAACCTTGGGATGATAGTTTAACTAAAGAATATCTTAGAAGTAAATATAAAAATAAAAAGTTACCAATAAAGACCGTATTACTTGATCAAAGTATTATTGTAGGTATTGGTAATATTTATGCTGATGAAATATTATTTTTATCTAAGTTGAATCCTTTAATTAAATGTTGTGATTTAAAAGATAATGATTTAGATAATATAATTAAATATACAAAAGAAGTATTAGAGAAAGCAATTAAATTAGGGGGAACTACAATTAGAACTTATACTTCTGTTGATGGTGTTCATGGTAGATTTCAAAATGAATTATTAATTCATGGAAAAGATAAAGACGTATGTCCTAATTGTGGACAACCAGTAGCAAAAATAAGAGTAGGGGGAAGAGGTACTTACTATTGTATTAATTGCCAAAAGGATATTTATGAAAAGTAATTATTTGATAGATAAACATATTGAAAAATTATATAGATATGGATATACTGACTTTTTATTACCAAATGAATTTTTACAAGTAAAAAATAAGTTAAAGAAAACAGAATATAATGTATATAAACCATATATTGATAGTGAAAAAGTAATACTTTATAGAAAGATAAAACCAGAAATAGTATTATACAAGATTATTTGTAGTGAACCTTTAAGACATCAAGATATATTAGGAACTTTATTTTCTCTTAATTTAAGTATATATGTATATGGAGATATAATTATAGATGGTAATAATTATTATTTGTTTGTATTACCTACACTAACTAATTATTTAGAAAGTAATTTAACTAAAATAAAAAACATTCCTATAACTTTAGAAAAAGAAAATTTATCTATTATAGAAAATTATAAAAGAGAATATAAAGAACATGAAATTATTGTAACTAGCCTTAGAATAGATACAGTAATTTCTGGAATAACTGGATTATCAAGAACAATGGTAATTTCTAAAATCAAAAATAAAGAAGTGTACTTAAATTATGAAATTTTAACAAATAATTCTTATGTTTTAAAAGAAAATGATATTTTTAGTATTAGGAAATATGGAAAATATAAATATAATAAAATATTAAAAAATACTAAAAAAGGGAAATTGTTAATAAATTGTTTTAAATATTGATAAAAATTTATCAATTTTTTTGTTTATAAATAATATTTTTTAAAATAAACAAATGTTCTACTATTTTACATATTGTGTAAAATAGAATGTTACCATATTTGCAACAAATCAATATTTTAGATAACCATTTGTTGACAACTATTACTATATGTGATAATTTCAAGTTAGAGGTGGTAATTAATGGCAAGATTAAATAATATTGATAAAATAATCAAAGAATTGGAAAGGCAAGATTGCCTAAAAGAATTTATTAATTTAACTTTTAATTATAATTTACAAAAAGATGATAATATAGAAGTTTATGTTCAACATATAAACGATAATGATATTATATATATTTATCAAATAGGTAGTAAAAATAAAATTGAATTTTTTGACTTTTTTATGACTGATAATAAAATTTATTTAGAAAAAATAGTAAATAAAAATATTATAACTAATTATATCTATATAAATAAATGTATAGAGCTATATAATAGTAAAAAAATGATAAACAATTTAATTAGATTTACAGTATCATTTTATTTGGATAACAAAAAAAAGATATTGTTAGAATATCTTCCAAAGAATATAGTAGATATAATTATAAATATTAGTTCTTAATAATAGGTTTACTATTATATTCTAGTTTTATGAGTTCAAAATTATTGGTAACAAACGCATAAATACTATTGGCTCTAAACTCTAAATCCAGTAAATTAGATATATTAGGTTTATATCTAGTTATAATAGGGATATTAATATCTTTTTTTATACTATTTAAATATTTTTGTCCAGCATTTGTGAATCCTAATAATCTTATGTAATCGATTTTTATACTTTGAGCTTCTTCTTTTGTAAAATTAGTAAGTATATGTAATAACATTCTATTTATCTTATTATAAGTGTATCTTTTAGTCTTTATATTCATAACAAGTTCATTATAATTTGAAGATTTATATATATTTTTAATTATTCTATTTTCTATTCCTTCATCAACTGTTTGATAATTATTTAATTTATTAGAGTTATTAATAATTTGATATTTTAAGTATGGATAAAAATCATTTAGAGATAAAAGTTTTAAATATTTGTAGGTATTATTAGGTATATAATTAGTAATATCATTTTTTTCTATTAATAATTTTCTAATTAAACTAGCATTAATAATATTGCTATTTATATCTTTACTATGATAATCATTAGTTCTTTTAATAGTTACAGGTGTTATTTTATAATCATTCTTTATAATTTCTTTTATGTAAGAAAGTCCTAGTAGATCATTGGGTTTATTAATTGTTGTATTTGTAATGTCACTTAAAGCTTTACTTAAAGCAGTAGGGTAATTAATACCATTATCTAAATAATCTTTTACTATATTGTTATATTCTTTATTGTTTAGTTGAATATTAGCAAGATTAGTTAGTTCTTGGATATTATTACTTTCACTTCCAAATACTAAAGTATCTATTTTTAAATGATTTAATATTTCTATTGCCCCTTTTGCAAATATATCAGACGATTGTGTTGCATACCCAAAAGGTAATTCGATAAAGATATCTACGCCATAATCAAGAGCAATTTTTGTTTTATCCCATTTGTTTATAATCGATACGTCTCCTCTTTGAGTAAAATTTGAGGAACATACTACTATAATAATACTATGAGGATACATTTCTTTAATCTTTTTTAATTGATATAAGTGCCCTAAATGGAAAGGATTATATTCACATACTATACCTATAACGTTCATAAAATCACCAGCATTAATATATCATATTATTATAAATTTTACAAATAAAAAAGAAAAACATTAATTATTTTTCTTTTTAAATACAAATAATTTACTTAATACATAATTTAATACAATTACAATAAATTGAGCAATTACTTTAGCAATTTTATCATTAATTAGTATTACTTTAACTGTTATAAACATAAATGCTAGTTCAATAAGTAAAGTAGTTATTCTTGAAGATACAAACATACTAAATACTTTTAATTCTTCTTTTTTACTAGAAGTTGTAGTATTAAATACAAACTTTTTATTAGTGATATATGCAAACACAACAGCACATATCCAAGATAAAACATTAGCAAGTATGAATAATATATTATTTTCTATATCTAAAATTAAAGAGAAAATGAAATAGGTAACAATACTTACTACAGTAGTAAGAACTCCCACGATTAAATAGTTTATTATCTCTTGATATTTTTTATATAAATCAAATATTTTATTCATCTTTTTTATCCTTTATATTAGTATCTTTAATTATATATATAGGTCTATTTTTTACTTCAAGATATACTTTAGATAGATACTGTCCAATAATACCAATACAGAATAATTGAATACCACTTACAAAGAAGATAATACACGCAAGGCTTGGCCAACCGGAAGTTGGATCTCCAAATATTAATGTTTTAACAATTATAAATATTATTAGAATAAATGATATTAAACAAAATAGAACACCGATAATTGATGATACAATAAGTGGAGCAGTAGAGAATCCTACAATTCCATCAATGGCATAAGAAAATAGTTTCCAAAAATTCCATTTTGTAGTACCTGCAACTCTTTCTTGATTTTCAAATTCAATCCATTTTGTTTTAAAGCCAACAAAACTAAATAATCCTTTAGAGTATCTATTATATTCTTTCATATTAATAATAGCATTAACCATTTGTCTAGTCATAAGACGATAGTCTCTAGCACCTGCAACCATTTCTGTTTTAGATATTTTAGCAATTATTTTATAAAACCACCTAGTAAATGTTTTTCTTAAAAACGAATAACCGTTTCTACTAGTGCTTTTTGTAGCAACACAATCATATCCTTCTTCAGTAATACCTTTAATCATTTCTGGCAAAAGAGAAGGGGGATCTTGCAAGTCAACATCCATTGTGGTTATATAGTCACCACTGCTAAGTTCTAATCCTGCATACATTGCAGCTTCTTTTCCAAAGTTTCTAGAAAAGTCAATAAATTTAACCCTTTTATCTTTTTTAGCAAGTTCTTTCATAATAGAAGCACTATTATCTTTTGAACCATCATTTACAAATATAAATTCGAAATCATAATCTTTTATTTCCTTACTTGTTTTATTTATTTCTTCATAAAACAGTGGAATAGCTTCTTCTTCATTGTAACAAGGAACTACGATACTAATTTTTTTCATTTTTACTCCTCCAATCGAAAATAATAATTCCTATATATATTATAACACCAATTATACTAATAATTTTAGCAATATTACTAAACGGTGCAGTATAATTAATGGATATTTTATGTTCTCCTTTATTAATTTCAAAACCAATAAAAGCAGTATCTATTAATTCATAATCAATTTCTTTATTATCTAATTTAATATTAAATCCTTTATCATAAGGAATACTTAGTATAAAGTAGCCATCTTCTTCGACATTGATGCTTCCATTGATATAATCTCCATAAGTAGTATTCTTATCAATTATAAAATTACTATGTGTATCGTTAATACTCTTAACTTTATCGTAATCCATGGTATATATTTTAATATTGTTAATTTCATAATGACCTTTACTAAATGTTATATCTAAATTATTACTGTCTAATACATAATGGAATGTATAATTATTATTATGATATTTCCATCCTTTATAAGACAATGTATTTATGACATTATTAATAGTAATAGTAGTATCTTTTTTATCATTATAATTCATATCAAAAGTAACAAATATAACTTTATCTTTAATACTATCATCAAGTTTAATATTCATAGTACCATTGCTTTCAGAATCAATTATATACATATTATTTTCATTGTTAATAGTTAAATTACTATAACTTGTAAGATTTATTTCTCCATTATATTCATAAATATTACTTTCATATACATCGTCTATATCTTTATCCACAATAATATAATTTAATAAAGCATCAATTGTATATGGATAAGATAAATTATCAAATTCTTCTTTTGACATTAACTTATTACTTGAATATCCAATACCAAATACATCATTATTTACATATAAGTTATCACTAACTAAATTATAACCTTTAATAGGGTACTTAGATATTAAATATTTATTACCCATATATATATTAAATAAAGGGTTACTACTTTGGGTAATTGTATGATAATCTTTATTATATATTTCGTTATTAAATATATTTCTAACGAAGTTTGTATAATACATATTTGAAGTAGAAGAATATATTGTACTTAAGTAATAATTATCTTCATATACATTATTAACATTTTCTAGAATATAAGATAAGTTACCAACTCTATAAAATGAATCATCTGAAATGGAAATATTGCTTGTCTCTATGTTATTAAGTTCTTCTTTAGTAACTAATTTATCATCAGTATTTATTGCAATACAATATCCCATACTAATTAAAATAATTGGAATAATAACTATATATTCTTTTTTCTTTTTTGTGTATATTATAATGCTTCCAATTACAATTATATAATCAATTATAAAGAACGCTAAATATTGAAAGTTTAAATTCATAAATATAATAATTATAAATACAATTAGAGATATAATTATTAATTTTTTAGAATCAATTTCCTTTTTTAATATTCTATTTATAGTGTTTGCAATTAAATATATACAAATTGGAATTAAAGGTATAAAACTTTTACCATCAATATACATAAATCCATTTAATAAATAGTTAAATATAGGGAATATAATTAAAATACTAATAATAATACTTAACATTCGTAAATTCTTTTTATTACCAATAATATTTTCAATTAAACTAATTATAAAGATTGATGATAGACCAATACTATAAGATTTATACATAAATAAATTAATATCAATTTTAGGAATAAGTAGACTAAGAATATTGATACTAGTATTTGTATCACTTCTTCCAGACATTAAAGTATATACAGTAGGAATAAGTAATATTGAAGATATTAAAATTGGTACTATAATTATTAATACAAACTTAAATCCTTCTTTAAACATATCTTTAAATTTACATTTAGGATTAATACTAATATATTTAAATAGTGCATAAATACATATGGTAACAAGCGCACCAACACTGTAAAAATAACTAGTTAAAATAATTAATAATACATTTAAAATTAAATATTTTTTATCTTTAGTATCAAAGTATTTATCTACTGATATAAGTGCTAATATAAGAAATAACATATAATCGTTAAACATAATATGTCTATGAGTATGAAATATTATTGGGCCTGCTAGTAAGAATATGAATGTTGAAATAAAAGCCACTTTACTAGAAAATTTATTATTAATCCATTTATATAACATAATACAGCTTAATATTACAAGTAATATATTACTAATAATTATATAATCTACCATTTTTATAAAAGGAAATAGGTAAGATAATATAATAATCGGATTAAATAATCCATGATAAGATAAGTAATATATATTTTGTCCCCCACCTAAATTAAAAGCAAAATTAGGAAATAGAGAATGGGTACTATAAAATAAATTCCTTAAATATTCTGGTATTCTAAAATGTTGACTTATCCAATCGACAGTGGAACCATAAGTATATCCCATAAGATTAATAACAATTATATATATTATAAAGAAAGAAAGAATAATACTTAAATTAATATAATCTTTTTTATTAAGTTTCTTCATTAGTATCTTCTTCCTTTACAGTTGTTTCTTTTTTTATTGTTTTAAAGTAATCATATTTTAATACTAAATCATTTTTCTTTATAATATAATTGATATAATTATTTTTTTCTTCTAATTCTTCATCACTTATTTTCCCATTATTAGTAACTATACCACCATCGACATAGACATTCCCATCATACCAAGAATAATCACTAAAGAAAGCTATTCCTTCATAATTAGGATCTA
>ERZ1643251.2893-NODE-2893-length-16713-cov-7.113819_pt1 | contig 16713 bp, 20 predicted proteins | sample MGYA00579261_ERZ1643251 | MGnify/ENA primary metagenome ERZ1643251 (study PRJEB29033, sample SAMEA4952267) | chicken gut metagenome | biome: Broiler Chicken; feature: Gastrointestinal Tract; material: Caecum | place: Ireland | collected 2018 | study: Broiler...
TGTGAAGTAAAATATATCATCTTCATAGACTTTTCGTTAGAAATTTAGTACAATTTAAATAGAGGTATATTTATGGAATATTTTAAAATAGTAATTATTCATTCTAATGGAAATATAGAATATATTGGAGAGAATGTTGATGAATTACATTCAGCAAGTTTACTCGAGTATGCTAAAAAGCATTACAATAATAAAATATTTGAACAGTTAAATTATCGACATAAGCCGGGGGTAATTGGTTATTTCTTTCTTAGATTTGATTTTATGGTGACATTATTTTCTTGAATACTACTAGAAATATTAAAAAATACGGGTATACAGGAACTTTATTGTTGCCTGACGAAATAAATGATATACAAAAAGAAAGTTTATTGCAGTTTTTAGATACAATTCCTAATTTTTATATGATTTTAGCTACAAATTTAAGATTAGAAGACGGAATTGTTGAAGACGATGAAAGGTTTCCGGTAAGTGATGCAACACCCCGTAATGTTGTAGAACAATATTTTAAATCTCGTAGTGTGTAAAAAATTTGTAAAGTTTACTGTTGGTTGATATAATATCGTTGCATAAATTAATTTGTTAAGTTAAAATAACCCAACAAGGGGATGATAAAATGGAAAGTAATAGTAAATTTTATGGAATTCTTAGACAAAAGAATAATATAGAAGAATTAAATATCCAAATTGCTAATTGTGAAAGTGAAATAAAAAGTCAAGAAAATAACAAGAAACTTTTTAAAAGGTGGGCGATTATTCCACCAGTTGTTATTTTGACATTTTTGCTGTTTGGAAGTTTAGCGATTGATTTTTGGTTTAATGGGATGGATGGAATAAGTATATTGACCTTTTTAGAAACAGTAAATCTTCCATTGTTGGTTCCGTTAGCGGCTAGTATTGGTTTTCCAGCTTTTTATGGTTATCAATACCATGAAGCTTCTAAAAAAATAAAGGACAAAGAAGCCGAAAAAGAACGTTTAGAAGAGTATCGTAATTTAAATGAAGTAACTTTGAAAAAATTAGAACAAGAGTATCATGAGTCACAAAAATTAGCTATTGAGGAAAATAAAAACAAAACTCAGTTGTTGAAAGAATTTTTCTTTTGTGAAAAAGATAGATTAATCAAATTATATAATAATGGTAGATTAGGAGAGTTAGCTTGGCCAATTGATGATGTTCTTTATTTACAGGGATTAATTGAAGATGAAATTAACTATCAAGAATCTTTAGTGAATAATCACACTAATAATTTAAGTCGTAGTAATCCTAAGATGAACTAATTTTTAGTTCTTTTTCTTTTGTTCATGATATAATATACTTTGAGGTGAGACCTATATGGAAAATGTGACTCTTTTACCAGCAGATAGATATGTAATATTTAATAAAACAATTTTAACTGATTTTGATAAAAAAGTTTTGATTACATTTTATGAACCAATTATAGGTCATTTGGGGGTTAGTCTTTATCTTACGCTTTGGAATGATTTAGAAGGAATAAACCAAGTATCAAGAGAACTTAATCATCATCATTTGATGAGTATTTTGAAGTGCCCATTAAATGCTATAAAGGAAGCAAGAGAAGCCTTGGAGGCTGTTGGTTTAATTAAAACTTATTTTAAATCAGGAGATATTAATAATTATATTTATGAACTTTATTCTCCACTTAGTCCAACAGAATTTTTGAATCATCCTATTTTAAATGTTGTGCTTTATGATAACATTGGTGATTCAGAGTATGAATATTTGAAAAAATTATATCAAAAACTTAAAATTGATACTAAGGAATATACTGATGTTTCCAAAAAGATTGATGAAGTTTATGTATCTCAATCAGATATTCCAGTATTTGAGAGTATTGAAAGAAGTGTAAATGATATAACGTGCAATGATCAGGTTGATTTTGATTTAATTATATCTTCAATTCCTAAAGGGATAATAAATGAAAGGGCTTTTAATAAAAAAACAAAAGAACTTATTAATCAACTAGCCTTTATTTATAAAATTGATTCATTAAAGATGATGGAACTTATTAGAAGTGTTTTAAATGAATATGGAATGATTGATAAAACAGCCTTGAGACAAGCCTCACGCAAGATGTATCAATTTAATAATGGGGCTTTACCTACACTTATATATCGTAGTCAACCAGAATATTTAAAAACTCCGGTTGGAGATAATTCAATGCGTGGTAAAATCATTAGAGCGTTTGAAAGTATCAATCCAGTAGATTTTTTAAGGAATAAATATCGAGGTGTAAAACCAACTACTGCAGATATTAAAATAATTGAAATGCTTGTAATCGATTTGGAAATGCCTCCGGCGGTGGTAAATGTTTTATTAGATTATGTTTTGCGTAAGAATAATAATCGATTGTCTCGAGCCTATATTGAAACAATTGCTGGTCAATGGAAAAGAGCAGGATTAAAAAATGCTAGTGAAGCAATGGACTTTGCAGAAAAGGAAAATAATAAATTAACTAAAAAATTATCTAATAAAGAACATACTTCAAATGAACCTGTATGGTTTAATAAAGATAATCAAAAACAAGAATTGACGATTGAAGAACAACAAGAAATGGAAAATTTGTTTAAGGAGTTTAAATAATGGAACAAGTTAAGATGACTTTGAGTGAAAAAATAGATAAAGAACTAGAAAATAATTTGCAAAAATCAATGGAAGATAAAGATTTTTGTACTTTGATTAAAAGACTCAAAATAAGTAAGAATCTTGCAAAAAAAAATAATTCTCAATTACAGGATACTTGTAGTGAGCTAAAAAATTGTAGTACTTGTAAAGGATTATTTATGTGTAAAAATCGTGTAAGTGGTCATGTTTTATATCCAAGTGTTGAAGAAGAAAGTATCAAATTTATTTATACACCATGTAAGTATCAAAAATTACAAGATAAAGCAGAAGCAGAAAAAATGGATAGCTTGAATGAACTAAAACATGCCCGAATGAAAGATATTGATCCATCTGATAAAAATAGATTAGATGTAATTAGATGGCTTAAGACTTATTATGATAAATATGAAAAAGTAAATACTTTAAAAGGACTTTATTTACATGGATCATTTGGTTCAGGAAAAACATTTTTGATTGCAGCTTTGTTAAATGAATTAGAAATTAAGAAAAATGCTCAGATAGAAATAGTTTATTTTCCTGAATTACTTCGTAACATGAAAGAAGATTTTAGTTTAGTAGAAGATAAATTAAAATACTTACAAAATGTCGATATTTTACTTTTGGATGACATTGGTGCAGAAAATGTAACTGTTTGGGGTAGAGATGAAATTTTAGGAACAATTTTACAGTATCGTATGAATAATAAACTTACGACATTCTTTACTTCTAATTTAAATATTCAAGAATTAGAAACACATTTATCGATTACTAAAAATAGCGAAGATAAAGTAAAAAGTAGAAGAATAATTGAAAGAATAAAGCAACTCACTGATGATTTAGAATTAATTAGTGAAAATAGAAGAAAATAAAGGCGAATTTTGTATTCTTAAAAGTGTTTTAATGTCTTCCTTAAATTATAATTTTGTGGTATTATATTTAATATAAGGGTGTGATGATATGGCTTTAGAACCATTATTAAAAGACGAAGAAGAAAAAATCGCTTTTGCTAGCAATAATAAACTATCAAGAAAAAATAAAAATGGTGGGTTAAAATCTTGTTTAAATAAATCGGTTATTTTAACAGTTATTTTAACAATATTTGTATTTTATTTTTTTGGTAGAACCTCTTATGCATTTTATATAGGTTTTAAATATTATGATTTGAGATTTTCTAGTAATGCAGCTACAGTTGCTAATTCCAATGATATTGATGATGTAAGCGAAGAAGTATTAGAAGAAGTTCCTTTAAATTCTGCTATACTTAATACTACTTATAATAAGATAAATTTAAATAATTGTAATAGTTTATTATCTAGATTTTATAGTGATTCTTTAAATGTTGAAGATTTAACTTTAGAAGAAAAGTTAGGAGTTGCTATTAACAATTTAAATAATGGTGAATGTGCTGCTAATTTTAGTGTTAGTTTCGATGCTTTAAATGAGGCTTTTGTTAATTTGTTTAATGATTCAAATTTAATTACTAATTATCAAGTAGCAGGTGAAACGACTTATGGTAATTATTTAGTTAATTATGATGATGTTAATAGAATGTTTTATATTAATGAAAATGCTTGTGTAACATGTGATAATAATTATTTAGTAAAAACTATAAGTAGAGCAACTACTGATGGTGATAATTTATATATTTATGAATCATTTGGTTATTTTAAATATATTGATAGTAATAATTATGAAGTTTATGATAGTCCTAATGAAACAAAATTATTAACAACTTTTGTAGATACTGATGGAACTAAAAATTTTACTAATAATGATATATTAGCAAATTATATGTGGACATATAAAAAGGGTACTGATAATAATTATTATTTTGTATCAGTTACCCGTTTGTAATATTAAATATTTGTTTAAATAGTAATTTGAATTCGTTATTTAGATAGATAGTTTTATAAATGCTATCTATCTTTTTTATTGTTGATTTTACTTTTATTAAAAATCCATCTTTATAATATGTAATTATGATTGGATTTTGACAGTAATAAGCCTCAATTATTTTTTCTTCTAATTCTTTTTGTTCTTCTTCACTAATTTGAGGTTTTTCTATTTTAGATTTTTCTATAATTAATGAGTTAACTATTGCTCTTCCATTCATAAGAGAGTTAAATGGAGCCCATTTTTTCATGCCACGATCTTTATTCATGGTGGCCTCCGATTTTGGTGTTTCTTTCGATAGCAGTAGAATCTTCAAGTAAATTTGAGGCCTTTATTAAACTATTCTTACCAAATTTTTCTTTTATTTCATCGATTGCTTCATTAATTTTGTCTTCTTTTTGAATGCTTGAGTATTCTTCAAATAAATTTAATTGAACTCCTTGTTTAGAGATTAATCCGCCGCAGGAAATGCTTACTTTTCTAATAGGTAAGTAAGCATAATATCTATCAAAGATAATATTACAATATTTATTAATTTCTTTAGTTGAATCAGTTGGAGCATCAAGTTTTAAAGAGTGATAAAAACCACTATTAATTTCTTTAGAATAACTTATACCTAAACCAATTACAGTGGTTTGTTTATTATTTGCTCTAAGACGAGCCGTAAGTAGTTCAACCATTTCTGAAATTATCAATCTGATATTTGTTTCATTATAGTCTTTAAATAGCACTTGAGAATGACTATAAGATTTATCTTTGGCCTCTATTTTATAATCAGCAATGTGACTTAAATCGATACCATTAGCATGATTCCATAGTTCTTCACCCATAACTCCAAATTTATCTTTTAATTTGTTTACATCGTATTTGGCTAAGTCTCCGATGGTGTAAATGTTTAAAATATTTAAATTCTTTTCCATCCTTTTGCCGATTCCCCACATTTTAGAAAGGGGAGTAATAGGCCATAATTTTTCGGGAATATCTTTATAAGTCCATTTGGCAATACCATTTTTGTATTTTTTTGCCTCAACATCCATAGCCACTTTAGCAAGTAAAAGATTAGGCCCAATTCCACAAGTGGCAGTAAGTCCCGTTTGTTCTTGAATTTTTCCAAGTATTTCTTCGGCTAGTTCATAATCGGTCTTTTTATATAATTTTAAATAATCGGTTACGTCTAAAAAACATTCATCGATGGAATAAACATGTAAATCAGCTTCAGCGACATAATCTAGATAAATACCTACAACTTCTTTGCTTTTTTTAATATATAGTTTCATACGGGGAGGAACAATAGTGTATTTTATATTCTTAGGAATATCATAAAGTCTAGTTCTTGATGCTACTCCTTGAGCCTTTAGATAAGGGGTAACTGCTAAAGTAATAGCGCCATTACCTTGCTTAGGGTTGGCAACAACTAAAGGAACTTTAAAAGGATCTAAACCTCTTTCAATACATTCGCAAGAGGCAAAGAAACTCTTTAAGTCGATACACATAATATTTCTTTCTGGATATAATTTTTCCATAATTTACCTCCGAACCTTTGTTCATGATTAAATTATAAAACAAATATATAGTATTAGCAATTCCTATTTTTGGAAAATTGTGTCACTAATTGATAAGTTTAAGATAATTATAGAGTGATTTATTTTTTTTCGATGGTTATGATTAAGTTTTCTTTTTTAGCTATTGTAAGCAATAATTCAAAGTCGTAGTTTCTTTGGCCATATTCGTAGAATTGAATGGCATTTTTTGTTCTATTGATATTCTTTCCAAATTCTTCTTGGGTTTTTCCTGACCATTCCCTAATAATTTTAATTATTTCGTTAGCTTTATAATCATTAGCTACTATTTTCATTTGTATCACCTCTTGATAAGCATACAATTTGTTGGTGTAGTTTTGTTGATAAAACAAACGTAGTGTTGGCTTTATGAAAAGAGGTATATTGTGAAAAAAGTAATAATTGTTACCATTAGTAGTTTATTCTTATTATGTACAATTTTTTCAGTTTATTTTAGTAAAGAAGAAAAAGTAATTTATAAAAATGATATTAAAAATCTAGGTAAAACCAATTGGCATCACGCTACTTTTACGATAATTTAATGGTAGCAAAAATAAATTTTAATAGACATTTTAGTCAGAGGTATATCTTTAATTTTCATTTTAAAAACTGTCCGTAGATGAGAATGTTAATGTAAATTTTTTTAAAAGTTGTGAATAATTTTCACAATTTTTCTTTTATATGTTATACTTATTTTGTAAGAATGGGTGATAAAATGTTTGGAAAAGTAATTAGGATAGATAATAATTTAGTAACAATTGAAAACTTGGGGAGAAAAGCTTTATCGAGTTTAATGAATTGTCATATTGTTTTTGAAGATGAAACGCGAAAGATAGTAGGAGAAATTGTTTATATCGATGAAGAAATTGTTAAAATTTTATTAGTTGGAGAAATAGTTGAAGGAATATTTGTTTCAGGAATTATTAAAAAGCCTAGTGGTATAAGTAATATTAGAATAATAACTATGCAAGAACTAGAACTTATTTTTGGAAAGAATGAGTTAAATAGAAAAAATTTGTTTTTAGGAACATCTGCAATATATAATAATTTAAGTATATCTGTTCCATTAAATAGTTTTTTTGCTAATCATAGTGCAATTATCGGAAATACAGGTAGTGGTAAGTCTTGTGGTATTGCTAGAATTTTACAAAATTTATTTATATTAAATCCGGAAAAACCAGTTAATGCTCATATTGTTTTATTTGATGCCTATGGAGAATATGTGAATGCTTTTCAAGAAATGAATAATCGGGGACTTAGAACTGTAAATTATACAACTAAAATGCCTAGAGAAGGAGAAAGACAATTAACTTTTCCAGCTTATTTTTTAGATGTTGATGATTTAGCGATTCTTTTGCAAGTTTCAAGTGGAGAACAAATTCCTGTTTTATCAAAGGCTTTAAAGTTAGTTACTATATTTAAAAGTGAAGATCCCGTTATGAAAGAGTATAAGAATGATATTATTGCTAATTGTTTGCTTGATATACTTACGAGTGGTAAATCTTCTAGTCATATAAGAGATCAAATAATTGCGGTATTATCACATTATAATACAGAAACTTTGAATTTGGATGCAATAATTCATCAACCGGGATATGATAGAACTTTTAAACAATGCTTACTTATCGATGATCAAGGAAAAATGAATTCTATTTTTGAAGTTGTAAAATTTTTGCAACAATTTGAAAATGTTAATTTAGAAAAAGTAAACGTTGTAAAAGATTTTGCTTATACATTAGATGATTTATATTATGCATTAGAATTTGCATTAATTAGTGAAGGAACTTTAAATAGTGAAGAATCATATAAACAAAATAATATTTTAAAGACAAGATTACAAACTATAATTAATAGTGATGAAAAAGAGATTTTTGATTTTGGTATGTATACTTCTAAAGAAGATTTTATTAGAGAAATGTTTGGAAATACTCAACTTGTCAATATTAACTTAAGTAATTTGGATGATAGATTTGCTAAAATAATGACTAAACTCTATAGTAAATTATTATTTAATTATACAACAAGTAGAGTACCAAGAGGAGAATTTTCAGTAAATATAATTTTGGAAGAAGCACATAGATATGTGCAAAATGATAATGATGTTGATATAATAGGGTATAATATATTTGATAGAATTACTAAGGAAGGAAGAAAGTATGGAACACTTCTGACATTTATAACGCAAAGACCTAGCGAGTTATCAACAACTGCTTTATCACAATGTGCCAATTATATAGTATTTAGAGTTTTTCATCCAGAAGATTTAAATATTGTTAAAAGTATGAGTACAAATGTAGCAGAGGAAACATTGGATCAAGTTAAAGCTTTAAATCCAGGGACGGCATTTTGTTTTGGTACAGGATTTAAAATACCTACGTTAGTAATGTTTGGTTTGCCAAATCCTCTTCCAGAAAGTACAAGTTTGAAAATTAGTGATTTATGGTATTAAGGAGGTTAAATGATTGAGATTAGTTTAAAATCTAGTGATTTAGTATATTTGTCATGTTCTTTATATGAAGTGGCTAATCCTAAAGCAGTAATTCAATTAATACCAGGGATAAAAGAACATAAATCGAGATACAATGAATTTATTTTGGAGCTTAATAATGCAGGATTTAATGTTTTTGTAAGTGATATAAGAGGGCATGGTAGAAGTATTAATGGTAATTATCCATTAGGTTATATTGATGATTATCAAAAGTTAATAGAAGATCAAAATATTTTAAATGATTTTTTGCGAAATAGGTATCCTGGTTTGCCTGTATATATGATTGGGGATTCTTTAGGAGCTGAAATTGCTTTAGGTTTTATTCAAAAGTATGATTTTAAAATTCAAAAGTTATTATTATGTAGTCCTTTTAAACATAATAAGGGGTGTGAAGCTTGGATTACAACAACAAGGTTGGTATTAAAGTTTCAAAAAGGAATAAAGACTAATAATATGTTGCAAGGTGCTTGGGGGGATATAAATTTAGAAAAATTAGTTAAAGATAGTAATGAAAAAGAAAGAATAAAGAATGATTCGTTATGTAATTTTTTATATACTAATATGGCTATAGGAAATGTTCTTTTATTAATAAAAGATATTCAAACTCATAATAAATATCAAGGGACTAATAAAAATTTGCCAATTATGATATTATTTGGGGCTTTAGATGAGCTTACTGGTGGTAGAGAAGGCATTAAAGGTCTTATAACAATATTAAATAAAGCGGGATATAAAATGATTGGTAATTTAGAGTATCCTAATATGTTACATAAGATATTATTTGAAACAGGAAAAAATTTGGTTTATGGTGATGCTATAAAATTTTTAATAAATTGAAATTTTATGTAGTATATAGTTAATAATAGTGATATAATTTAAGTGTAGTTGATATGGAGTTTGCGTATGATAAGTGTTGAGGTTTTAGAATTTTGTGAAGATTATGCTATTAGCATTGAAAAATTTTTACAGGATAATTTTAATTTAGAAAGTTATGTTCCCAAATTAAATTCAAAAAAACGTAAATGGAGAATTAAACATAATGAGATTGCCGGATGGTATAATATAGTTCCAGTTTCACTTATGTTTGCTCATCGTTATAAGAATCTTGTTTTAACTGGAAAGCTAGTTATTGTACGAGATGATTTTGGTAAGTATACTGTGTATATTAATCCAAGGATTATTCAAGAATCTCATCAGTTAGCTGAGTTGCAAACTAGATTACAACAAATAGAGGATAATCCTGAAGTATTTGATGATACTCTTAGAATGGTTGAAGTTAAAAGACAGTTAATTGAGAAAATAAATGATATTGAAGAAAATCTTCGTATTATTAAACATTTTAATGGGGAAGCTTCTTTAGAATATACTATGGGGATTATGAATTTGATGTCGGAGGATAAAAATTTCCAACGAGTAAGAAGGGTTGATAAAAATTAAATATTGTGATAACATATTTGTAAATCTTTGATGGAAGACATGATTTTTAATTTCTGTTTTACTAGAGAGTTAGCGGGTGGTGGAAGCTAATAAATAGGTTAAAAGTTACTACTTCTTGAGAGAGTTAATAAACTCCGGAATAGTCCGTTATCAAAAATTAAGTTAATAAAGGGATGGTACCGTCGTAAGACTCCTTGGTGGCCATCCCTTTTTATTTTGAAAGAGGGTGTAATATGCTAGAAAATTTAAAAGATAGAGAATTTAGAGGAAAATTATTTGATATTGAGATGCAGTTAGCTCTGCTTAGAAGCAAGGAAGGAAATCCTTTATATAATGATGAAATAAAAAAATTGCGAGAAAAGTTAAAACAAGTAAAAGCTGAATATACTAAATATAAAAGTAGTATATATGAAGAAAGAAAGGAAATGAAAAGATGATAAATATTAAAGAAGATAAAAATTTAAATGTACTTAATCATAGTTGTGCGCATTTACTAGCTCAAGCAGTAAAACATTTATATCCAAAAGCTTTGTTTTGGGTAGGACCAGTTATTGATGAAGGGTTTTATTACGATATTGATTTAGGTGATGATGTAATTAAAGAAGAAGATTTACCTAAAATTGAGAAAGAAATGAAAAAAATTGCTAAAGATGGTAAAAGAATAGTTAGACAAGAACTTTCAAGAGAAGAAGCTTTAGAAAAGTTTAAGGATGATCCGTATAAAATTGATTTAATTAACAATATGGAAGATGGAACAGTTATAAGTTGCTATACGCAAGGAGATTTTACTGATCTTTGTCGTGGTCCTCATGTTGATACTGTTAAGGAACTTAAGTATTTCAAGTTGCTTAAAGTAAGTGGAGCATATTGGAAAGGGGATGCTAATAATAAGATGCTTCAAAGAATTTATGGTGTTTGTTTTAAGACCGAAGAAGATTTAAACAATCACTTAAATTTCTTAGAAGAAGCGAAGAGGCGTGATCATAAAAAATTAGGTAAAGAACTAGATTTATTCATGATTAGTGAATATGGTCCAGGTTTTCCATTTTTCTTACATAATGGGATGATTATTCGTAATGAATTAGAAAATTTCTGGTATAAAGAACACACTAAAGAAGGGTATGAATTTATTAAAACTCCAATTATGTTAAATAAAGATTTATGGGAATTATCAGGACACTGGTTTAATTATCGGGAAAATATGTATACTAGTGAAATTGATGAAAAAGTATTTGCAATAAAGCCAATGAATTGCCCTGGAGGAATGCTTGTTTATAAAAATAGTCTACATTCTTATAAAGATTTACCACTTCGTATCGGTGAACTTGGTCAAGTACATAGACATGAAGCAAGTGGAGCATTAAATGGTCTATTTAGAGTTAGAACATTTACACAAGATGATGCTCATATATTTATGAGAGAAGACCAAATCGAAGAAGAAGTTATAAGACTTATCAGTTTTATTGATCGGATTTATTCGGTATTTGGTTTAACTTATGATATTGAACTTTCAACTAGACCAGAAGAAAAATACATCGGAGATATTGCTATTTGGGATAAATCCGAAGCTGCACTTAAAGATGCTTGTGAAAAATCTGGACACTCTTGTAAAATCAATCCAGGTGATGGAGCATTCTATGGACCAAAACTAGATTTCCATATTAGAGACTCATTAGGTCGTGTTTGGCAATGTGGTACAATTCAACTTGATATGAACTTGCCAGAAAGATTTGATTTGACATATATCGATGCTGATGGCTCTAAAAAAAGACCAGTTATGCTTCACAGAGTTATCTATGGTTCTATTGAAAGATTTATTGGTATTTTGATTGAACACTATGCTGGTGCTTTTCCACTTTGGTTATCTCCAGTCCAAGTAAATATTATTCCAGTAAGTAATGAACATCATTTAGAATATGCACAAAAACTTGCCGAACAATTAGATAGTGCAGGTATTAGGGTAAAAATTGATGATCGTGATGAAAAAATGGGATATAAGATGCGTGAAAGTCAAACTAAAAAGATACCACTTACTTTAGTTTTAGGAGATAAAGAAGTAGAAAATGATAGTGTAAGTTATCGTGAATTTGGCAAACAAGAAACAATTACAGTATCTAGCACAGAATTTATAAATTTAGTTACTAAATGCATCGAAGATAAGGAATATAATATTTAAGTGGAAGAAGTAATTAGTAAAGATAATATAGTTTTAGAAAGGTTTTCTAAGGATAATCGGAGTCATTTGGAGGTCGCCAAAAAGTTTGATAATGATCCAGTAATACAAGATTTTTTTAGTGAATGGAAGCAGATTACGGCTTTATCTTTAGATGATGATACTAATACATTTTATTCTTATGTAATATTTGATGAAAATGAACCAATAGGAATTTGTACAATTACCTTTAATAGCGATGATGGATGTGTATTTTCTCAAGGATTTTTAGCAGAATATCGTGGTAAAGGATATGCAAAATTAGTTAGAAATGTTGTAAGTGAAGCTTTATTTAATCAAGGTGTAAAAGTTATAAAAGCATACATTAAAAAGCGTAATGTTAGCAGTATTAAAAGTGTTTCTAAAACTAATGGATTTTTGGAAGAAGTTCCAGGAACGGATTTATTAGAAATAAGGTATACCCAAGATAGGAAAAGGTAAATTTGCTTTTTCCTTCTTTTTGTGTTAGAATATTTTTCAATTTAAAAAAGAAGGGGAGTTTATGGAATTTAAATTTAATATAATTTATATTTCTTAGAAAGAAAAGGGGATAAAAATGGAAACTATTAATATAAGAAAAAAAGATATTAAAGATGTTGAAGGACTTAAAATAGGAAATGCTTTAAGTGGTGAGGGAAATGTTATAAGAGATCCTAATGATCCAACTAATGCTTTCAAATTGCTTTTTCGATGTAATGGAATATATTTTAGTAATAAACTTTATACTGTTAATTCACTAGTAGATTTAAGTAAAAATGTGGATTTTCCTGAGATGGTTTTTCCAGATAGACTCTTAGCGGTTGATAATCGAGTTATAGGGTTTTCTATGCCTTTGATTAATGGTGTTACATTAGCAGATATCTTATATAATGCTGATATTGATATCAATATAAAGGTAAAATATTTAAAACAAATTGGAGATATTTTAGAAAAAATGGCCAAATTGAGAAAAGATAATTCTAATCTTAACTGGTATTTAAATGACTTGCACGAACGAAACTTTGTTGTTGATTCGGATAAACAACAGTTGCGGATAGTTGATTTAGATTCATGTCGTATTTTAGGTAATCATCCATTTTTATCTAAGTATTTATCTTCATTTTCGCCATTAATTGATTTTCCAGAAAAATATCATACTGATTTCGAAATATCTTGTGGTGGAGAATTTATAGCAGACGAAAATTCAGATTTATATTGTTATGCAATGCTTGTAATGGATTTTTTGTATGGTGCTAGAGTCAATTTGACTAGTAAAGAAGAATATTTTAGATATTTGGAATATTTAAAGAGTATTGGAGCACCACAAGAATTAGTTGATGCTTGGAGTAAAGTTTATAGTAATGATAATAATGTCAATTTTGCTCATCTTTTAGATTCGTTGCCATATTTTTATGAAAATGCAGGCCGAGGAGCATATTTAAAAAGAACAAAAGGTTAATAAAAATGTTTAAAATTATTTGACAAACATAAAATAATAGTGTATATTATTGGTGTTGTTAAAAAAGGAAAGAGATTTGTATCCACCTGATTGCAAGTAAGCAATGGGTTAAAAAGCCGAAGATTATTTAAGTAATTGATATGGATTTTTAAAATGGATACAAATATTGTATTCATTTTTTAATTGGTGGAGGTGCTTTAATATAGCAAAAAATGTTGATGAATTACTAACTAATGAGAATATCAAAATTCCAGAAGTTATGGTAATTGGGCCAAACGGCGAAAAAATGGGACTTAAAAGAATCGAAGATGCTTTGACTTTAGCAAATTATGCTGGTTTAGATTTAGTTCTTATGAGTGGAAATTCTACTCCGGCAGTTGTTAAGATTATGGATTATAATAAATTCAAATATGAAAAGCAAAAGAAATTAAAAGAAACCCAAAAGAAACAAAGAGAATCTAATAAGGAATTAAAGGAATATCGTTTGTCAGTAACAATCGATGTTGGAGATTTTGAAACAAGAAGAAGGAATGCACAAAGCTATTTGGAAAAAGGACATAAAATCAAAGCTTTTATTAGATTTAAAGGTCGTCAAATGGCAAGACCAGAATTAGGGAAAGATGTTCTTTTAAGATTTGCTGATGCCTTATCAGAAGTATCAGTAATTGAAACCGAACCAAAATTAGATGGTAGACAAATGGCTATGATTTTAGCACCAAAAAACAAAGAAGGGAAGAAGTAATATGGCAAAATGTAAACAAAAAACTCATAAATCAAGTGCAAAAGTATTTATGAAAAAGAAAAATGGCGAACTTACTTACATGAAGAGTGGAAGTAACCATAAGACTGGAAAAGATTCAGCTAAAGAAGTTAGACAAAGAAGAAATAAAGGTACTTTAAGTAAAGGAGATAGAAACAGATTAAAATCTGTTATCTGAGTGTGGGGTGAATAAGTAATGGCAAGAGTTAAAGGTGGAAATGTTTCTAAAAATAGAAGAAGAAAAGTATTAAAGGAAGCAAAAGGTTATTTTGGAAGTAAACATAGATTATATAAGACTGCTCAAGAACAATTATTCCACAGTGGTGCTTATGCATATCGTGATAGAAAACAAAATAAGAGAAACTTTAGAAAATTATGGATTACAAGAATTAATGCTGCATGTCGTGAAAATGATATAAGCTATTCTAAATTTATCAATGGTCTAACTAAGGCTGGTATTTCTATTAATAGAAAGATGTTATCAGAAATGGCTATTGATGATTCTAAGAGTTTCGCTGCTTTAGTTGAAACTGCAAAAAAAGCTTTAGATGGTAAAGTTGAAGCTCCTAAAAAGGTAGAAGCTAAGAAAGAAACTAAAGTTGAAACAAAAAAAGAAGAAGTTAAAAAAGAAGAAAAGAACGAAGATTTAAGTTCTAAGACACTTTCTGAATTAAAAACTTTAGCAAAAGAAAAAGGTGTTAAAGGATATTCAACAATGAAAAAAGATGAATTATTAGCATCTTTAAAATAATTACTTGAATTAGTGTGAGTTTTAAAATATAATAGATATAGAAGTTTTTACTTAAGTGTTTGTTGCTCCGACAGCACTTCAGTTAAAACCGATTTGTGAGTAAGGAGGATGTATTATGGCTTTAAATAAGGAAGAAAAAGCAAAAATCATTAAGGAATTTGCTAAATCAAAGAACGATGTTGGATCAACTGAAGTTCAAGTGGCAATATTAACTAGTGAAATTAATAACTTAACTGAACATTTAAAAGAACATAAGCATGACTATCATTCTAAAAGAGGTCTTCTTATGAAAGTAGGTCGTCGTAAAAAATTACTTGACTACTTAAAGAAAAACGATGTTGTAAGTTATCGTGAATTAATTAAAAAATTAAATTTAAGAAAATAATTAAAAAGGCACTTGTTTTTAGTGTCTTTTTGTTTTTTGAAAGAGAAAAGAGGTAATATGAAGAAAGTATATGAATTAGATTTTAATGGTAGAAAATTAGTTGTTGAAACCGGCGAACTTGCGAAACAAACTAATGGCTCTGTTTTAGTTCGTTATGGTGATACAGCAGTTTTGTCTGTCTGTGTTATGGGTAAAAACATGATAAGTAGTGACTTTTTCCCACTTACAGTTTTATATCAAGAAAGATTATATTCAGTTGGTAAGATCCCCGGAGGATTTATCAAAAGAGAAGGTCGACCTAGTGATGCTGCAACACTTGCTGCCAGATTAATCGACCGACCTATAAGACCAATGTTTGATGAAAACTTAAGAAATGAAATTCAAGTTATCAATACAGTTTTATCAGTTGATCAAGATAATTCACCAGAAATTACAGCCCTTTTTGGTTCGTCATTATGTCTTGGAATCAGTAACATTCCATTTGATGGTCCAGTTGCTGGAGTAATTGTTGGACGAGTTAATGGGGAATTTGTAATCAATCCAACTGCTGAACAAGCAGAAATAAGTGATTTAAACTTAACTGTTGCTGGTACAAAAGATGCCATTTGTATGGTTGAAGCAGGAGCTAAAGAGTTAAGTGAAGAAGTTATGCTTGATGCTTTGATGTTTGCTCATGAAAATATTAAAGTACTATGTGAATTTGAACAAAAGATTATTGATGAAGTCGGAGTAGAAAAAATTGAACTTGAAAAAGCGGAAATCGATCCGGAATTAGAAAGTGCTGTTAAAGAATACGCAACTAAGGATATGCTTGAAGCTATTCAAATAAAAGATAAGTTAGAAAAGTATGCAAAAATCGACGAAGTAAAAGAAAATACGATAGAACACTTTAAAGAAGTTTACGCTGAGGCAGAAGACTTAGACAAGAAAATTGCCCAAGTAAGTAAAGTTTTAGTAAGCATTGAAGCTGGGGAAGTAAGAAGATTAATAACTGATGAACATATAAGACCTGATGGACGTAAGATGGATGAAATTAGACCTTTATATGCTGGTGTTGATATTCTTGCTCGTACGCATGGCTCAGCCTTATTTAGTCGCGGGGAAACTCAAGTTCTTGCAACAACTACTTTAGGAGCAATCGGAGAACATCAAATTCTTGATGGACT
>ERZ1643251.2894-NODE-2894-length-16712-cov-7.182686_pt1 | contig 16712 bp, 16 predicted proteins | sample MGYA00579261_ERZ1643251 | MGnify/ENA primary metagenome ERZ1643251 (study PRJEB29033, sample SAMEA4952267) | chicken gut metagenome | biome: Broiler Chicken; feature: Gastrointestinal Tract; material: Caecum | place: Ireland | collected 2018 | study: Broiler...
AATAAATCAATGATTTGCAACTTCATCAATTTACTAACTAGTATTATACGTGTTATAATACATATAAGGAAGTGAAAATTTTTTGAAAAAGAAAAAAACTTGGATCTATTTAAGTGTAATCACTTTACTGGCATTATTACTTTTGGGAACGAATTATTATTGGTATCGAGCTTTAAAACGGGAAGAAGAAACCTTAAAAAATGCTTTGATCCCCACTCTTTCTAATGATTATTTTACCAATCAACTAGCTTTAACGAATCAAGCCAAAATAAAAGAAGATTATGATTATACAGAAGGGCAACAATACGCGATGTATAACGATCCTTGGTATCAAGAATTGATTGATAATCTTTATCAAATGGAACCGCTAGACGTTCCTTTAATTAATCAAAATCCTGATTATCCAAATGGTTGTGAAGCTGCCGCGGCAACAATGCTTTTAAATTATTTAGGCATCAATATTACTTTAGAAGATTTCATCAACAACTACTTACCTATGAGTGATGTGTATGAAAAAAATGGAGTAAGATACGGACCAAATCCAGCTATTTCCTATGCTGGAAACCCAAAAGACCCATCTCGTGGCTGGGGTACATTTGAACCAGTCATAGTAAATGCAATTACAACAATTTTAAAAAAGCAGAAAAAAGAAAATCCAAAATTAGAATATAACATGTATGAAAACGATGAAAAATACTCTCTTAAAACAGCTGCCGATCAATTAAATGGAACATTTACTCCATTCTTAATTTGGACAACAATTGACTATACAGAAGCAAAAGATATTTATGAATGGTTTGGATACGATAAAAAAAATACCTATACGTATCCGAAAAACAGCCATGTCGTTGTAGTTACAGGAGTTGATGAAAACTACTACTATATTAATGACCCTTTAAAGAGCGAAAAAAATATTCCAATAGAAAAAGAACAATTAGAAAAAAGTTTTGATTCTTTAGGAAGACAATTAATACTTATCGAAACCTATGAACTACCTGAAGATTTATATTATGAAGAAATGATTTATTAAAAAAAGAAGCTTTCAATTTTATTAGCCAGCTTCTTTTTTATTTTTATGTAAGTTTCAAATTCATTTTTTCATCTTTAAAAATTCTTTCATCCATAAGCTTTAAATTAAATAAAAAAATTCTTCTGTTTTTAACATTTTTTAGTTCATGTTTTCATTTTCAGCTAAATAATGATACGCATAAACAACATCTTCATCATAATCTACTATTTTTCCACTCGGTAAATAAAGCATTTTTCCAATATTTAAATGTTTAACAAAATCTGGATTATGAGAAACAACTAGCATGGTTCCTGGATATTCACTAAAAGTTTTGGCAATAATTTCTTGAGTTTCCGGATCCAAATGATTTGTCGGCTCATCTAAAAGTAAAAAATTTGCTTTAGTAAGAGCTAATTTTGCCAAAGCAACTCGACTTCTTTCTCCAGGAGATAAGATAGCTACTTTTTTATAAATATCTTCTCCTGTAAAAAGAAAATGTCCCAAAACACCACGTAAAAAAGAGGTTTGCTTTTGCCAATCATCAAATTGCTCTAAAACACTTTTTTGTTCATCTAACCCCTCGTGTTCCTGAGCATAATAACCTATAGTAACATTTTTCCCCCAAACAATATTTCCTTCTTTTGGCTGTAATTTTTGAATCAACACTTTTAAAAAAGTAGACTTTCCTACACCATTTTCGCCAACAATTAAATATCTTTCCCCACGAAGCATTTGAAAAGAAACATCTTCAAATAAAGGACAATCTTTTTGATATTCAAAAGATAAATGTTCCACTTTCAAAGGATAAAAATCTCCTTTTTCCTGAACTTCCATTTTAAATTTTGTTTCCTTATACTTTTTATCTAAAATCACTTTATTCTTTTCCAACTTAGCCAATTTTTTTTGACGATCCTTTGCAATATTGGCCTTTTTTTCATTACCGCGAATATACTTAGCAATAATAAGTTTTAACTTTTCTTCTTCTTTTTCCTGTTTAAGAAAAGTTCTTTCCTTTGTTTTTTTCTCTTCCTCTTTTCTTTTTAAAAACTTTTCATAACTACCAGTAAACAATTCCATTTTATGTGTTTGTTTATCAAGATACAAAGTTTTATTAGTAACCTTATTTAAAAAAGGAACATCATGAGAAATTACTAAAACAGTTCCAGAATAATTTTTCAAAAAATTCATAACATAATCTTTCGTTTCAATATCCAAATGATTTGTCGGTTCATCAAGCAAAATAAAATCTGGCTTGCTATATAAAAGATGAGCAAACGCAACTTTGCTTTTTTGACCTCCAGAAAGTTGTTTTAAAGAATGATCCAACAATTCAAATAAATGTAGTCCCATAACAATATCTAAAAGTTGTTCTTCCGCTTTATAAGGCTCATAATATGAAATCATCTCTTCTATTTTACTTGCCTTTTTTAAAAGTTCTCGAACTCTTTTCTCATTTTCTTCTTTACCAGCCTTTTCATAAATTAGATTTAATTCATTTTCTAACCTCTGTAAAGGTCTACCGGTTTGTAAATATTCTAAAACAGAAATATTCATATTTAAAACTTCATCTTGCAATACTTGAGGAAGATAGGCAACTCTAGTATGAGTTGGTAGTTTAATTATTCCATATTCAGGTTCTAAATCTTTTAAAATCAAATGAAATAAAGTACTTTTTCCAGCACCATTTACTCCGATAACACCTACATGATCTCCAGAACTTATATGTACTGTAACATCCCGAAAGATAGTCTGTAAGCCAAAAGAAAAATCTAAATGTTCAATATCCATACAATCACCTTTAAACATTTAGATTTTACATTATTTTTAAGAAAAAAGCTATACTGGAGTTAAAATTATTCGAAAAGACCAACCAGCTAAGAGCTGACCATAAGCGGTCTGTGAAGTAAAAATACCAACTTGTTTGCCGTCATGATAAGGTCCACCTCTTGCATAAATCAAATGATTTTGATCTAAATTATCAATCCCTAAACTGTGCCAAGAAGAAGCTAAATAATTTGATTTATCCAAAGTATTTCTTGAAATCAACTCCATTGGCCCTAACTCTCCAATAGCATCTCCCAAAATTCTATTGGAAAATTGATTACTTTTACTATAATTGTATAAATCATAATATTTTTGTTTAGGCAAATCGATTCCACTAGTAATTTCTACAATTCCAGAATTATTTCCATTACAAGTGGGACAACTTAAAACACCATTAAAACCGCTATGATTTACACTCTCCAATCCAATCAAAATTTTTTCTTCTTTGTTTTCCATAAAACTCATAACATACTCAATAGAGCCACCACTCATATCAAAAATGCCACTTATGTTGTTTGTTGTACTCGCAAGAACACTATTAGGATAAGCAGTATTACAACTATTATCACCACAAATTTGATTGCATTGTTCATTTACATTTGTAAAACCACAAGTTGGTTCATTATTTGCTTGATATCCTGTTATATTATTAGAATTATTATTAATTCTTACGTTAATACTGGATCCATATTTGCTATGCTGTAAATAAGCTACTGCTCCCCACTCCGTATTCTTCATCATATGACTATCTAAGTTTCTTTTATAATTGTAACTTGTATAAAAAGCATTGGCTACTTGTATTCCTCGCCAACTATATACATTTGGTTTTATGACGACTTTACTTGAATCATTTACATTTTGTTCAGCTTCTCCTTTTGTAGTTGCTCCATCATATCCTGTTTCAAATTTTCCAACCCAAAATCCTGTGCTTGGAATACTTATAAATGCTGGATGAGTCATATAGTCTCCTACTTTACAATTTCCACTTTCACCAGATTTCATCGGAGTTGTACATTCTCCTTCCTTACTATCACTGGCATCATAATCCCCAAAAATAATAGGAATTTCATGGACTTTTGAAGTATCTATACTGGTTAAACTATCATAATTACCAAGATCCCATAATTGATAACGATATTTTGGTATCCATACAAAATAAGATTCAATATTATCTTCTGGAATAGTTTCTCCAGCTAAATAATCTTCTTGTTCGTTCTTTAAAACAACAGCATTTGCCCACCTTTTTTCTTCATAACGATACCAACTACTACCTAAGTCAGCTTTTTTTACTGTTCCATTATTATCTATAGTTACAGGCACTAATTCATCTTTTAACACAGGATCCGTACCATTTAATAAGTCTTCTTTATATCCAGTTTTAAAATATAAACTACATCTCGTTGGATAAACAGTTACACTTTTTACTATAGGACTCCAACTTTCATAATCCCAAACAATATAAGATCCGTTTGTACAACTACTCCTTATTTCATCAAAAATATTTCCTTCTTTACTGGGAATCGTACTTGTTTTTTCGTCATTTAAATAAATAGCTAACTCTAAATTTTCTAAAGATTCTCTTTGTTCTGGAATGGTTTTTTTATCCAGTATACCCCCCCCCCCACACAGAACTAAAAAGCCGGTAAGGAGGATTCCCAAAAATATCATTTTACTCTTCATTTCTTTCATCCTCTTCTTATATTTTTATTATAGCAAAAAAGAAGTACTTTTAAAATATTTTTTAAACTCAATAAATTCATAAAAAATAGCAAAGATTTATCTTTGCTATTTTTAATTTAAAACAACACTTTTTCAGATTTATATTGTTTTATAATCACAAACATAATAAGAGCAATATAGAAAATGCTTGATCCAAACATAAGTAAAATTTGCACAATGTTATAAATACTATTATTAATATCCGTAAAGATCATAGTCATATTTAAAAATGGAATAATAGCAATAAAATTATTCGTAGCCACATTAATCATAAAAGCAATCATTCCTGGAAATAAAGAAATAAAAGTTAATGGAGTTAAAGCACTTTGAGCTTCCTTAAATGTTTTAGATTTACTTGCAATCGCAATGCAAAGGCCACTGATAAAAAAGGAATAAACCATGATTATTAAAATTCCTAAAACAATAGCTTGCCATGAATAAAGCAATTTAGCATTGGCATAAATACGAAACATATTTTTAGAAATAAGTAAAGTAATATAAGATAACCCAAAACTTAGAATTCCTGTAATTAAAGATGATAAAGATACACTAAAAAATTTTCCTAAAATAATATCTTTACTTTTAATCGGAAAAGTAAGTAAAGTTTCTAAAGTACCTCTTTCTTTTTCACCAGCAGTCGTATCCGTTGCTGGATAAGTTGCCGAAACAGTAATCGCCATAATCACAAATAAGAAAGCATAGTTTTTTATGTAATTTGCAAAATAAAAATCTTCTTCAGCGACCTCTTCATGAACCGTGATGATATTTAACACTTCTGAAGCATCTATTCCTTCATTCATCAAATAGTTTTGTTGCAATAAACTCTTATAAGATTCAAAATATTGTTCCATAAAAGTAGATGCATACATACTTTCTTCACTACTATTAGAATGAATTGTATAATTTGTATTTTCTTTGGTTACATAAAGATAAATTTCATTACGATCATATGCTTCTTGCATTTCTTCTTCACTTCCAGAATAAGCTTCAATTTTCATTTCTTCTAAAAGTTGAGTTTCTGTTTCTGAAAGTTCATAAGCAAAACCAATCTTATTATATTCACTTATATCGGTCGTTGTTTGAGCTTCAAACAAAAAAGACATCATCAAAATCAAAAAAGGAATAAATATAGGAATAACTAACATCATTGCCAAAGACTTTTTATCACGAAACAATTCTTTTAATTCTTTTTTTAAAATAATCCATAAATTACTTTTCATCTTCACTACCTCCAATCAAAGCAAAAAAGGCATCACGTAAATTCGTTGTTTTTGTCTCTTTTTTAATTTCCTCAGGTGTTCCAGTAAGTAAAATATGTCCATGATGAATCATAATTACTCGATCACATATATTTTCAGCTTCTTCCATATAATGAGTTGAATAAAGAATCGTTTTTCCTTTATTTCTTTCTTTTTTAATAAAATCTAAAATAATCTGACTAGATATAATATCTAACCCCGTAGTTGCTTCATCAAAAACATAATATTTAGGATTATGAATAAAACATCTAGCGATATTTACTCGTTGAGTTTGACCAGTTGAAAGATCTCCTATTTTTTGATATAAAAAAGAATCTAATTGTAATTTTTGACTAATTTCTTTAATTTTTCCATCAATTTCTTCCTCAGACATTTTATAAATCCGGCAACACATATTTAAAAGTTCATAAGTAGTGAGTGTGTCATACAATTTCGTATTTCCAGATAAATAAGCAAGTTCCATTTTAATACCTATTTCATCTTCTTTATAGCTTTTATTATCAAACAAAACAATACCTTCTGTAGGCTCTAAAATACCAGCAATCATTCTTAAAAGAGTACTTTTTCCAGCACCATTCGGTCCTAAAATACCAACGATCTCGCCATCATGAGCTTCAAATGAAATATTTTCATCTGCATAAAATTCTTCTTTTTGTTTTTTTTCATTCCATTTTGTAAACTTTTTAGTTACATTTTTAACTTGAATCATAAAAACTCCTTTCTTTCATATATCCTCAAATTAAAAAGGAAATAACCGTTCACATTCATATTATCAAATATATTTTTTAAAAGCAACTTCAAAAAAAAGCTATTTTGAAAAACAAAATAACTTCTCATATTTTCTTTAATCGTAAACTATTTAAAGCAACACTTATACTACTAAAAGTCATCGCCAAACTAGCAATCATTGGATTTAAAGTAATCGGTAAAAATCCACTAGCTAACGGAATCATGACAATATTGTAAAAGAAAGCCCAAAACAAATTTTCACGAATAATTTTTATCGTTTTCTTTCCTACTTTAAACAGATAAGGTATCAAAGAAAGATCTTCTTTTAAAAAGACAATGTCAGATGAATCGGCACTGACATCAGATCCACCATAAACACTTACTCCAACTGTTGCAGCTTTTAATGCCGGAGCATCATTAATTCCATCTCCCATCATTAAAGAAGGAGCATTTTTTAAAGCAATTTTTTCTTTTTCTTCTGGTGAAGTATTTGCATAAACATTTGAAATACCAAGTTCAGATGCAATCACTTTGGCTGACACTTCATTATCACCTGTTACCATAAAGACTTGATACTCTTTTTGCAATTCTTTAAGAATTTCAATCATGTCTTTTTTTATTTCATCTCGTAAAGCAAACAACCCTAAAACTTCCGTTTCGGTAAATAAATATACAATCATATAACCTTTTTTAATATATTCTTTTTCTTCTTTTCGATAAGGATTTTTTAAAGAGAATTTTTCTAAAAAAGAAGCCGATCCAGCATAATAAATTTGCGAATCAATTTTCCCTTCAATCCCTAATCCAGGATGATTTTTAAAATCTTTCACTTTAACAAACTCTTTATATTTTTTAGTGATTGCCATCGCAAGTGGATGGGTAGAATTTTTTTCCAAACTAGCCAAATAAAGTAAAACATTTTCATTTTTATATTGTTCATGTACCACTGAAATTTTACCAGTTGTTAAAGTACCAGTTTTATCTAAAAGAACATTCTTTATTTTACTTAAATTTTCAATGGCATCACTATTTTTTACCAAAATTCCTTTTTTAGATAAAGTACCGACAGAAACCACCATGGCAAGCGGTGTTGCAAGTCCAAGAGCACAAGGACACGCAACAACTAAAGTCGTTACAAAATATTTGATAGCGGTATTAAAATCATGTAGGAAAAAATGAAGAAGAAAAACGAAAAAAGCACTTCCAAAAATAAAAGGAACAAAGTAGCGACTAATCTTATCTGCCATTTTTTCAATAGAAGTCTTTTTTTCTAAAGAAGACATAACAAGCTTTGTAATATGACTAATCATCGAATCTCGTCCAACTTTTAAAGCTTCATAAGTAACAGATCCTTCATAATTAATACTACCGGCTAATACGTTAGCTCCTTCGCTTTTTAAAACGGGCAAAGACTCACCAGTAAGTAAAGATTCATCTACATGAGTCTTTCCATCTAAAATAACCCCGTCTACCGGAAATACTTCACCTGGTTTAACTAAAACCCTATCATGAACATGAATTTCATGAATAGAAACCTGTATTTCTTCATCCTCTTTAAAAATCGTTCCCTTTTTTGGAGTAATCGTAACCAAATTTTGAATCGCATCCACAGCTTTATTTTTATTTTCTCGATCAATCAATCTTCCTAATTTTACAAAAAGCAAAATAAAAGCGGATGATTCGAAATACAAAGAATGAACTTCTTCAAAATTTCCATTTACTACTAAAATAAATTCATAAAAACTATAAAGAAAATTTACGAATACTCCAAAAGTAATTAAAGTATCCATATTGCTTGTTCTATGAAGAAAATTTTTCATTCCACTTTTTAAAATATCTATTCCATAAAAAAGGAATGGAATGGTCCCTAAAAGTAAAAACCAAGCATAATTTATTGGTGAAATTTCTTTATTTAAAAATTCTGGAACAGGCAAATGAAACATTGAACCCATAGAGATATACATTAAAAGTAATCCTAATGCTAAAAAGATAAGAAAGACTTTCCAAGATAAAGTTTTATTTTTTCTTTTTTCACAAGTAAAACCTGCTTCTTCAACAAAACGTACTAAATCTTTCTTCGTTAAAGGATTTTCATAAGTAACTGTTGCCGTTTGTAAAATTAAATTTACAGTTACTTCTTTTATATATTCTTGTTTTTTCAAAAAACTTTCTAACCCTAAAGAACAAGCACTACAAGTCATTCCACTTACTTGTAACGTAACTTTATTCATAAGATTCACCAACTACTTGAAATCCTAAAGCAGTAATTCTTTTTTTTATTTCTTCTACCAAATCTTTTTTCTTAACCAAAACTTCAACTTTTTCGTTTTTATAAGAAGCCATAACCTCTTTTACTCCTTTTATTTGTTTTAAGGAATTACATACTCGGTTTTCACAGCCTTCGCAAACCATTCCTTTTACTTGTAATACAATTTTCATAATAATACTCCCTTCTACTCATGATGATGGTGATGGTGTGAAATCTTTACCGGACTCACCACGCACTCACTTTCTACACATTCTTCTGTAAGATTTTCCATTTCTAAAGTCGAATGTGTAATTCCCATTTCTTTTAATTTTTCTTTAATTCTTTTTTTTAATTGAACATCATTTTTTCCAGAAATAACTACATGCATTGTAGCATAATTATGCACTCCATCCATACTCCATATATGGATATGATGAACATCTTTTACTTGAGGTATTTCTAAAATTTCTTTTTTTACTTCATCCATATGAATCGTATTGGGAACTTTAGCCAAAAACATATCTAAAATATTTTTTAAATTTCCTAAAGCTTGTTTTAATAAGAAAAGGGCAATACCAATACTCATAATTGAGTCAATATACGTAATATCTGTGAATTTCATAATAATCGAGCCCACAAAAACAACCACCCAATTTAAGACATCCTCTAACATATGAAGATTAACTGCTTTTTGATTTAAAGAGTCTCCTTCTCTTGTTTTGTATGCTGCAAGAAAATTAATAACAATACCAAGTATTGATAAAAGAATCATCCCTTCATAATGCAAAGGCTCTGGATAAATAATTCTCAACACAGCACCGGTTAAAACGACTATAGATCCAATAGTTAAAACTATAGTTGTAATAAAAGCACCTAAAACAGAATATCTTAAGTATCCATAGGTATAAGTCTCATCCGGCTTCTTTTTACTTTTTCTTTCTAAAAAATACGAAACACCAATACTAAACGCATCTCCAAAATCATGAATTGCATCCGATAAAATAGCTACACTATTGGTAAATAATCCACCGACAATTTCAATCAAAGAAAAGGTTAAATTTAAAACAAAGGCAACCAATATGTTTTTTTCGGTACTTTTTTCTTTTTTCATCATAAATCTCCTCTAAGTAAATAAATTAAAATCTTTTTAGTTTCCTCATACATAATCGAATAGTCATACTCCGGATGTTTATGATAAATCATTTCATGACTATAATCATCCACGATATGTATAAACAAATGCATTCTTTCTCGACTATTTTTTAAAGCCAAATTTTTCTTTTTCAAAACATTTTCAATCTCTTTCGTAACTTCTAATTCATTCTGATTAAAAATATTTTGAATTTCTTCATCTAAGCAACACATACTCATTAATTCTTGATGAGCATTACGAGATAAATTCTGCTTTTCAATAGATCGATCTAGTACTAGAGACACAAATTTTTCTACCGAAATCTCTTTTTCCTTATATTCTTCAAAAACTTCCAATAAAGGAAAACAAATATGTTTTAAATAAATTTTAGCACCTTCTACAAATATCGATTTTTTATCTTTAAAATATTGATAGATACAACCAGTAGAAACACCAGCATAACGGGCAATATCTATACAACTTACATTATGAAATCCTTTCTCACATAAAAGTTCAAAACCTTTTTCAATAATTTTTTCTTTTCTTAAAATACTTGTTTTTTTTATTGGATCACGTACCTCAGTCATTATCTCCACCTACATAATATTTTTTTACAATTTTTAAATTTTCATCCAATTCATAACATAAAGGTTTACCTGTTGGAATTTCAACATCGACAATTTCTATTTCATTTAAATTTTCTAAATATTTTATTAAAGCTCGTAAACTATTGCCATGAGCCACAATTAAAACATTTTTATTCTTCTTTAAATAAGGGACGATTTCACTTTCATAAAAAGGAATCACTCTATGAACAGTATCTTCTAAGCTCTCTCCTAAAGGCAAATCTTTTTCATCGATGTCTTTATATAACGGATCATTTTTTGGAGCTCTAGGATCATCTAAAGATAGCAATGGAGGTCGAACATCATAACTACGTCTCCAAATATGGACTTGTTCATCTCCATATTTTAAAGCCGTATCTTTTTTATTTAAGCCTTGTAAAGCTCCATAATGTCTTTCATTTAATTTATAAGATTTAATAACAGGAATAGATAAACCCATTTCTTCTAAAATATATTCCAAGGTTTTATTTGCTCGACATAAAACAGAAGTAAAAGCAATATCAAATACATAGAGTTTTTGTTTTAAAAGTTTTCCAGCATTTTTCGCTTCTTCTATTCCATTTGAAGACAAAGGAACATCTGTCCAACCCGTAAAGCGATTTTCTAAATTCCAAATACTCTGTCCGTGTCTTACAAGTACAAGTTTACTCATTAAAATTCTCCCCTCTCATTTTAAAAATCCTTTAATAATCACATCTTCGGCTTCTTTTTCGGATAAACCTAAACTCATTAATTTCATGAGTTGTTCACCTTGAATCTTTCCAATGGCCGCTTCATGAATTAAGTTTGCATCTGGAGTTGTCGCATAAATTTCCGGAATAGCTTTAACACACCCCATATCTTTAAGAATTGCATCACATTCAACATGAGCATAGCACTTTGCATTTCCAGTAACATTAGAAACAAACTCTTGATAAGAATTTTCAGTAGCAACACTTCTTGAAGTAACATGTGTACTAGCATTTTTGCCATCCAATCGGACATCAAAAACAGTTTTAGCATTTTGATTTTTATTCGTTAAAATTTTCTCATTAATAACCAAAGTAGTATCCTCATCTAACACAGCTTTTGTTTCTCTTAAAGTATCATCTACTCCTTTTATTTGAGTAGTATCCATCGTCATGTTTGAACCTTTCTTCATAAAGATCTCAGTTACAGGATGTAATATTTTTTTACCACTTCCTCTACCTTCACCATAATGTTTTTCTACATATTTTACTTTAGCATTTTCTTCTAAATAAAATCTATGAATGCCATCATGCTCTGTATCCTTATGCTCATCATTATGAACTCCACATCCAGCCAAAATAATTACATTAGAGTTTTTTCCAATATGAAAGTCATTATAGACGACATCTTTAAGTCCACTTTCCGTTAAAAGAACTGGAATATGAACAATACCTAAAAGAGTATTTTCTTTGACATACACATCTATACCTTTATTATCTTCTTTTGAAACTATATCAATAAATGGATTCGTTTTCCGATCAATACTTTTTCCATTTTTACGAATATTATAAGCATCTGAAGTTTTTTTGCTATCCTCACTAATTTCTTTTAATAAATTTTTATCTATCTCGTTCACAACATCCACCTTCTTTCCGGCAACATTTTGGCTCTTCAAATAAAAGCTTAAACATTTCTTCTTTTTCGCCAATCTGTTTAATTTTTCCCTTTTCTAATAAAATAATCTCGTCAGCAATTTCTAAAATCCTTTCTTGATGAGAAATCACCAAGGTAATTCCTTTATTTAACTCTTCTAAATCTTTAAAAACTTCGGTTAAATTTTGAAAACTCCATAAATCAATTCCAGCTTCAGGTTCATCAAAAATTGCCACTTTAGGATTTCTTGCCATCACAGTTGCAATTTCAATTCTTTTTAACTCTCCGCCAGATAAAGACGCATTAACTTCTCGATCAACATATTCTCTAGCACACAATCCAACCTTAGCTAAAATCGAGCAGGCTTCTTTTTTAGAAATTTCTTTATTCACAGAAATTTTTAATAAATCATATACAGTTAAACCTTTAAATCTAACAGGTTGTTGAAAAGCGAAACCTATTCCTTTTTTAGCTCTTTCATCAACAGACAAAGAAGTAATATCTTCTCCATTTAAAAGAATTTGTCCCGAATCCGGTTTAGTAATTCCCATAATTATTTTAGCTAATGTACTTTTACCTGAACCATTAGGTCCTGTAATTACATAAAATTTTTCTTCATCAAGCACTAAATTTATATGATCAAGTATTTTTTTATGATCTCTTTCAAAACATATATCTTTTATCTCTAACATAAATAATCCTTTCTAACATGAAATTTCTTTCACATTAATTATATACATAGAATAGAAAAACGTCAATCCATACTTTTCATTTTACATTTTTTTTGCTAAAATAAACATATGTCCTCTTAGTAAAATGGATATTACAAGACCCTCCTAAGGTTTAGTTGTAGGTTCGATTCCTACAGGGGACACCACAAAGAAAACAATTCCCGTATTTACGGGATTTTTTTATATATAAAATAATTTTATGTACAATTTTTTTAATTTTTACGTTCTAACTTTCGAACTAAAGAAGTATCTAAATAAATCGGATTGAGTTCTTTTAATAATAAAGTAGTTTCCTCTTTAGTAATTTTTTTCGATTTGTTATAATTGCTCGAGCAGAGGCCATTCTTTCCATATCAACCACATAATCACTAGTATACAAAGTACCTGTAAAAATATCTTTATACTCTCATCTGCATTTTTATATCCTAAACTATAACGTTTTGACTTTTCTAAAGTATACTCTGTGGTCCATTAATACCATTCTACTTCAGTCAAAAATTGAATATCTAAAACCATTTGCAATTCTCCTAAATACAAATTTTTTGTACTAAAACTACCATATCTAAACATATACACCACCTATAAAAATAATACTACAAAAAAATCCAAGCACAAAAAAAGTTTCAGAAATTTGAAACTTTTCTTTTACTTCATAAGTACTCTTAATCGCTCTAAACTTTTCTTCTCGTATCTAGATACCATTACCTGTGTCATCCCAAGGCGTTTGGCCGTTTCACTTTGAGATAGATCATCAAAATAACGATACCGAATGATACTTTTTTCATTTTCCGAAAGTTCATTGATTCCATCTTGTAAAGCAATTTTATCATCTAAAGAAACATTTTCTAAAGAAGGAATTGTTTCATACAAACTTCTCTCTTCTTCTTTTTGTCCATCTAAACTGACAAATTCCTTTGTTGCAAGAATAGCCTCCCTTATTTGCAAAGGACTAAGATTTAAAAATTTTGCAATTTCCTCGTACGTTGGCATGCGATTCATTTTTAAACTTAGGGCATTTTTGGTAAGTTCTATTTGCTTAGCTAATTTTAACGTTTCTTTATTAACTTTAATCTTACGATCTTTCATCACAAAGTCATACATTTCTCCAAAAATATAATCGTAAGCGTAAGTTGAAAATTTAGTTGTTCCATCTTGACGATACTTTTTATAAGCTTTTAAAATTCCCATGGAACCAGCTTGCATTAAATCTTCAAATGAAACATTGTAAAAGTTTTGAGCGATATGTTTGATTAAAGGCATATTTACCTTAATCAATTCATCTGTTGTCAAGAATTCCCTCCAATTCTTTTTAATGTATGCGCATACGATATCCTATCAATTCTTTTTTAATTTCATCTTTAACATCACATAAAAGAAAATTACCTTTTTGCTTTTTTAAAATTATTTTAGTTTTTAATAAAGCATACTTTCCTTCCGTATCAATTTTTTTTAATCTCTTACAATCACAAACAAAATTTTTAACTTTATTTTTGACAATATAAGGAATTAAATAATGCTCTAATTGATATGTTTCTTTATGGGTTAATTTTCCTTCAAGCTTTGCATAAAGATTATCTTTTTTTTCTTCAATTTGTAAAATTAGCATTGCCTCACCTTGCCTATTTTAATATAGAAAATTTTTTATTTTTTTTAAACAACTTCGACAAAAATGGTCAAAAAAAATGCAGATACTATTCTGCAAAGAAAAAATTTGTTTTTAATTTTTTTATAGGTTGTTTATTAAAATTAAAATAGAAATAAATTGCTTTTTAATATTAAATTTTAAGCATTTTTTGTTATTTCATCAATTTTTTTAATTGCTTCTTTGACACTATCTTCTAAAGGCACCATAACTGAAGAATATAAGTTTGGCATAGAAGCTGTTTTCATAGAAGCATCAGAACCTTTTAAAACCTGAGATTCAATTGTCCAAGATGGCATTTTATCCAATTGCATTTTAACAAAACTAGTAATACTATCAATATCAATATTTGTAACAAAATTTCCTTCCATGCTACCTATTAATTCACCATATTTTGTTAAAATGGTCGACGTTGATAATTTATTTACAATAGCGCTAACAACTTGTTGTTGATGTTTAGCCCTTGCAACATCTCCTTCTCTTAAGCCATAACGTTCTCTTACATAAGCTAAGGCTTGTTTACCATCTAATTTATTTATACCTTTTTGAAATTCATAATAAACATGGGTTTCTTCTTTATAATCAGCTGTAAATGCAAAAGGCGAATCAACTTCTATTCCATCTATGGCATCTACAATTTGAATTAAAGAAGTAAAATTAAATTTAGCATAATAATTAATATCCATTTCTAATAGATTTTCAATTGTTTTAATACTAGTTTCAACTCCCTGTAAACCTGCATGAGTAAGTTTATCATTTAAGCCACTTTTATCATTATAAATCGGTACATAGTAATCTCTTGGAATAGATGTTAACAATATTTTATGAGTTAAAGGATTTACGGTTACAACCATATTAACATCACTTCTGGCAACACTAGATATTTCATCATAAGTATCAACACCGGTTATATAAACACTAAAAGGTTCTTTTGTAATACTAACATCCTTACTAAAATCTTTTTTTTGAACTTCTACAGAAATTGTTTTTAAAACTTTATGATTTTCTTTAAAATCTTTTTGCATTTCATTATATAATTCTTCTTCAGATTGTTCCAATAAAATAACACCAATATCTCCATTTAAAAAACTATCAATTAAATTAGCTGTAGAATCTATTTCATACTTGGCTAAATTTTCTTCTTTTAAAATTTCTTGATAAGCTTTGCTAGCGCCTTCTCTATTTTCAACAAACGCTAATGTTTGATCTTTTAAATCCCTTATTGAATTAAGCGAACTATCATTTTTAACAATTATTTGATATTTTTCAGTTTCAATATTTAAAAAAGTAATTTGATGTAAAAAATTTAGTGTAATATTTTGATAATTAATTCCAATAAAACAAGCTAAAAAAACGATAATACTTAAACCAGTTCCAAACATTCGCCAATTTGAATTTTTTTTAGACATTGCAAAATAAAGAAAAACATCGATTAAGCTTAAAACTAAAAATAATAAAAATAAATATTTTAAAGGTAATACATTTAGTTTTATAAACATAACAAAAAGCCAAAAGCTCATAAAAATACTTATTAAAGCTAATGATTTAAAAATTACCTTCTTTTTTAATTTTAACTTTTTCTTTGTTTGCACTTTCGTCACCTAGTTAAATTATAAAATAAAAACAAGGAAAGACAATCTTTTCTTGCTTATTTGACATTTATTTTATTAAAATTTGACCCGCTGTTAAGTGTTTTAAGTTTTTTTGAAAGAGTTCCCACCAACTAGCCTTTTTTAAATCTTCTTTAACAGTTATATCTAAAGTATCAACTATATTTCCGCTTTCGTCTATAACATCAGCTTGGCCAATTACCTTTCCTTTATTGATTGGTGCAACTAATTTATCTGTAGCAATATTGAAAGAATAATTAGGCGTTTTATCTGTTTGTTTTAAAAGTTTAACATAATCTTCAACTAAAACTATATCAACTTGTTCAATAGTACTATTTTCAACTCTTTTTATTCCTAAAGAATCATTTTTGGTTAACACAACATGTGTTTTATAAGTGTTAAAACCGTAATTTAATAAACTTGTTGTGTCACTACTTCTTTTATCACTTGTTTCAGCACCCATTACAACCGAAATTAAACGTAAGTTATTTTTTTTAGCCGTTGCTGTTAAACAATACCCTGCCGTTGTTGTAAAGCCAGTTTTTAAACCATCAACGCCATCATAAAATCTAACCAATTTA
>ERZ1643251.2895-NODE-2895-length-16710-cov-6.415011_pt1 | contig 16710 bp, 10 predicted proteins | sample MGYA00579261_ERZ1643251 | MGnify/ENA primary metagenome ERZ1643251 (study PRJEB29033, sample SAMEA4952267) | chicken gut metagenome | biome: Broiler Chicken; feature: Gastrointestinal Tract; material: Caecum | place: Ireland | collected 2018 | study: Broiler...
TTCTGGGTGGTGGGCAGGTAGTAGTCGAAGAAGGTGCGGATCCGGTCCCGCTTCTCCGGGTGCTCCTCCACCTCCTTGAAGATCAGGGCACTGATCTGCTCCAGACGGTCGATCTTCCGGCTCAGCTCCTCGTCGGCAATGCGGTCATTGGCCCGGCGGATACTCCGCAGGATGCCGGAATAGCCCTCCTCCGCCTCCTTGGGGGGCGGGGCAGCGGGAGTTTCCTCCTCCACCGTGGCCCCAAAGCGCAGGAAGTAGCCCCGGTCATGGTCGATGTAGGCGTCCTCTCCCAGATAGCCCTTGTCGATGAGCCTCTGGAGCTCCTTCGCCGCTTTCTTCTCGCTGCGGTTCACCCGCTTGGCGATCTCACTGAGAGGCATGGTCTCCGCATCCCCAATGGCCAGGATATACCGCTGGCTGCGGCGGAACATATTGGCCAGGTACTGGCCCCGGCCCCACATAATGCCGCCGGCGGCCACCATGCCCATGCCTGCGAACAGGTCCTCCAGAATATAGGTATAACCCTGGATCAGGGTGGGGATGGCGTCAATGCCCACGATCAGGCCGCAGGCCAAAAGACACAGGCCGATGACCCGCAGGAGCTTGCCAGGGGCTTTCGCCTCCTGCTTTTGAGCCTTCTTGCTGCTCTTGCCCTTTTTGCCGCTTTTCCCGTTTTTCTCTGTTTTGCCCGCCGCTTCGCCCTTCTTTTCCGATGTGGCAGATATCTGGACGCTGACCTTGGCCTTAGCCCGTTCTACCGCATCCTCCACAGCCTGCTCCATCCGGGCCTCCGCTGAGGGCTTACGCTGGGAGGCGGGCTGCTTCTTCCGTTTTTCGTCGCCGAAAATATTGATGAACAGCAGCACCAGGGCAATGGGCCAGATTCCCAGAGCAAAGAGCACGATAATAATAGGCCAGCTGTACCAGCCGCTGTTATCCGGCTTTTTCTGGGGAGGCCGTCGCACCGGAGGCCGCTGCTCCCCCGTTCCCTTTTGGCTGTACTCGTCCATTTAGCGATCCTCTTTCTTTTTCAGCTTCGTCTTGTTTCCCTTTTCATCCACCATATAGGTGTTGTCCAGGTGGCCCTTGAGGCTTCCCAAAACGGAGTCCACATACTCCCGATGGAGGGCCTTGCGCTCGGCATGCTCCTCCTCGGTGAGCCCCACCGTCTTGTGCTTCTTTGCCAGTTCATTGATCCGGTCAATCTTATGCTGTTCCATGCTGTTGTTCCTCACTTTACACATAGCGCTCTATGGTCAGGGCAATGCGCCCCTTTTTGGTCACTCTGCCACACTCCGTCAGGCGGGCCTTGCCCAGGCCACGGACGGAGATCACTGCCCCCTCCGCCACCGGCTTGTCCCCTTTTTCACAGGGTACATGATCCATTGCCACCTTCCCGGCGGCAATGAGCTCTGCCGCCTTCCCCCGGCTGAGGGAAAAGGCCGACGCCACCACCGCGTCCAGCCGCAGAGAGGACACGGTATCCCGGACCTCTTTGACCTGCACCTGGGGAGCCGTCAGTTCCTCCCGGCCGATCAGAGACACCTCCAGCCGCACCCGGCCGGCGCTGTCCCAGTTCTGAAGCAGGAATTCTGCCAGAGAGGGGGCCACCACCACGTCGGCGCTGTGGTCGGAGATCAGGATATCTCCCACCCGCTCCCGGGTGATGCCCTGGCCCATGAGGCTGCCCAGGATATCCCGGTGGGTAAGGGTGCTGTCCGCCCCACGGAACTTGGCCCGGAGGAAAGCCAGTGCCTCGCTGTCGGCCTCCGCCCAATCGGGCAGGAAGGAGAGAACCTTCCGTTCCGCCCCCTCGTAGCCGCCGTCCAGCACATAGCCCTCCCGGATGCCGGCAGCATTCAGAAGGCTGACCGCCATTACCTGCTCCCGGGGACTGAGAAAGCCGGTGGAGGCGGGGATGCTCCGCCGCTCCATCTGCTCGTACTTATCCAGCACCCGGGCCAGCAGCAGCCGGTCCTCCGGCTCCTGGGCCGCCCGGGCAATAAGCTCCCGCTTATCCATGGAGATTCTGGGTCCGGTAGAGCTGGGCGTAGTCGCCATTTTTCTCCAGCAGCTCCTGATGGGTGCCTTCCTCGGAAATAACGCCGTCACGGATCACCAGGATCCGGTTGGCGCTGCGGACCGTGGAGAGCCGGTGGGCAATGATCAGGGTGGTGCGGCCCTTAGCCAGCTCGTCAAAGGCCCGCTGGATCTTGGCCTCGGTAACGCTATCCAGGGCAGAGGTGGCCTCGTCCAGGATCAGCACCGGAGGATCCTTCAAAAAGATCCGGGCAATGGAAATACGCTGCTTCTGGCCGCCGGAGAGCAGAGCCCCCCGCTCGCCCACATAGGTGTCAAAGCCATCGGGCATGGCCATGATATCGTCGTAGATCTCCGCCCGGCGGGCTGCCTCCATCACCTCGTCGGTGGTGGCGCCAGGACGGCCGTAGCGGATATTTTCCATAATGCTGGCGGCAAAAAGGAACACATCCTGCTGCACCACACCGATGCTGCGGCGCAGGCTCTGCTGGGTCACATCCCGGACGTCGTGGCCGTCAATGGTGATGCGGCCCTCCCCCACGTCGTAGAATCGGGGGATCAGATTACAGAGGGTGGACTTTCCGCCGCCGGAGGGGCCCACAATGGCGATGGTCTCCCCGGGCTGGACATGGAGGCTCACATGGTGGAGCACCTCAGTGTCGTCCCGCTCGTAGGAAAAGCTCACATCCTCCACATCGATCTCTCCCCGGACGTTCTTCAGCTCCAGGGCGTCCGGCTTATCTGCCAGCTCCGGCTGGATCCGCATCAGCTCAATAAAGCGGTTCAGGCCCGCAAAGCCGTTGACCAGCATCTCGGACAGGGTGGAGAGCTTGCGCAGGGGATTGATGAAGGTACTGATATACAGGCTGAAGGTAATCAGATCAATATAGGTCATCTGGCCATCCATGATCAGCAGTCCGCCCACAGCGATCACTGTCACCGGCAGAATGCAGAGGAAAAACTCCATGGAGGACATAAAGCGGGCCATGGCCTTATAGTAGTCTGTCTTGGAGGTTTTGAAGCGCTCATTGGCGCCCAGGAATTTCTCGTTTTCCGCTCTCTCGTTGGAGAAGGCCTTGGCGGTGCGCATACCGGAGATGCTGGATTCAATATCCGCGTTGATCCCGGCGGTGGTCTGCTTGACCTTTTTGGATGTCCGGGACATGGCCCGGCGGTTGAGGGTGACGATGGCAAGGGAAATGGGGATGATAATGAGCAGCACCAGAGCCAGCCGCCACTGCACCGTAAAGAGCACCGCAATCGCGCCGATCACCGTCACGCCGGAGATAAAGATATCCTCCGGGCCGTGGTGGGCCAGCTCCGTAATGTCAAAAAGCTCCGCTGTCATGCGGCTCATAAGATGGCCGGTACGGTTCTTATCATAGAAGCCAAAGGACAGGGTCTGCAAATGGCTGAACAGATCCCGCCGGATGTCCGCCTCTACCAATACGCCGAAGGTATGGCCCCAGTAACAGACCACATACTGCAAAACAGAGCGGATCACATAGGCAATCAGCAAAATACCGATCACCGCAAAAAACGCCTGATACTTGCTCTCCGGGATCAGGTCATACATACACATGCGGGAAATATAAGGAAAGGCCAGGTCGATCAGGGCGATCAACAGGGCACAGGTCATATCCAAAACAAAAAGCCCTATATGAGGGCGGAAATAGCTGAGAAAAATTCCAAGAGGACGCTTTCTCTGGAAGTCGCTGGTTGTCATCGTGTTCCCTCCGTTACAGATTCTGCAATTTGGTATTTTACCATATCCCTATCGCTGTTGCAACACCGGGCAGGCAGACCATTACGCAGTTTTTCTTAATTTTTTCTGAAATACGCACCGACACTGTTTCATAAAAGCGGCGGCGGCGTCCGCTCACTCCGAACACCGCCGCCGCATATCAACTTTTACCGGTCTACCGGCGCAGAGCGCAGCTCCCTGAGGCACTTGGGACAGATATTCTTCCCCCGGAAGACAAACACATCCCGGGCACTGTCACAAAAAATACAGGTGGGCCGGTATTTCTTCAGCACCACAGTGGAACCTTCCACAAAAATTTCCAAAGCATCCTTTTCACCAATGTCCAGTGTGCGGCGCAGCTCGATGGGCAGCACGATCCGTCCCAGCTCATCCACTCTCCGCACAATGCCGGTGGATTTCATCTTCCATCCTCCTCCGCATACTCACCTTATTTTTGTAGAAATTCGTCGAATCCTGTATAAAGAGTACCATGCCGCCCTATCCTTGTCAACCGTTTCTCCCACATCCTGCTTACTTTCCGCATGTTTTCTCCACATGGACGGTATATATAAGAGAAGGACATGGTTTTCAGAAAAAGAAGGAGGTCAAAAGGCATGGCAATGGCATGGATCTGGACAGGGATGGTGGTGCTGTCCGTAGGGTACGGCATATACGCGGGCACAATCGACGCGGTAGGTGCCGCCGCCATGGAAGGCGCTGCGGCAGCGGTGGAACTGTGTCTGTCCATGGCAGGAATCATGTGCCTGTGGAACGGTGTGATGTCTGTCATGCGCAGCTGCGGCCTGACAGAGAGCCTCAGCCGGCTGTTTCGCCCGGTGCTGGGACGCCTGCTGCCCAACGCCTGTCGGGATGAGGAGACCCTTTCCGCCCTCTCCGGCAATGTATCCGCCAACCTTCTGGGACTGGGCAACGCGGCCACCCCGCTGGGGATCAAAGCCGCCCAGCGGATGGCTGTGGGCTGTGGAGGCAAGGCCAGCGACGAGCTGTGTCTGTTGGTGGTACTCAACACCGCCTCCATTCAGCTCCTACCCACCACTGTGGCCGGCGTCCGCTCTGCCCTGGGAGCAGAAAACGCCTTTGACATCCTGCCGGCGGTGTGGCTGGCGTCGGTAATCTCGGTGGCGGTGGGGCTTCTGGCAGCCAGACTGCTGGCCCGGCTATGGCGGGATTGAGAGGTGGAAGAATATGGATTTTTCTGCCTATCTTGTCCCGCTGCTGCTGGCCTTTGTGGCTCTCTTCGGCGTAAGCCGCCGGGTAGATGTATACAATGCCCTTGCCCAGGGGGCGGAGGAAGGGCTGCGGATCCTGCTGCGGATCCTGCCCGCCCTGGTAGGACTGATGACAGCGGTACATATGCTACGGGCCTCCGGCGTCACGGAAGTGCTGGAAAAACTGCTGGCTCCGGCCCTGGAAGCCCTGGGGATCCCGCCGGAAACTGCCGCCCTGCTGCTGATACGGCCGGTTTCCGGCAGCGGCGCCCTGGCCATCGGCAGTGAGCTGATGGCCACCCATGGCCCCGATTCCTACATTGGCCGGGTGGCGGCAGTAATGCTGGGCAGCACGGAGACCACCTTCTACACCATCGCCGTCTACTTCGGCAGCGCCGGCATCCGCCGCACCCGCTACGCCATTCCCGCCGCCCTGGCGGCAGACCTGGCAGGCTTTATGGCGGCTGCCTTCGCTGTGCGGCTGATTTTCAGCGCCGGATAAAACCACCCCGCCAAGCAAGCAAAACACCCCGCCTCCTGTGACCAGGAGGCGGGGTGCTTTTTTCCTGTCATCCGGGGAGCTGTCCGTTCTCCGCGAGGCGGCGCTCCATATCCGGCATCCGGAGAAGCTGTCTCAGCCGCCGGTCTTTTCGTCAATCAGGCGAAACAGCTTTTTCTGTTCCTCGTATGGCCACTGCCTTTGGGGCAGCCAGGAGGCATACAGCTCCGTAAGCTCCGGAGAATGGCCCAGGGTGGACTGCACCATACGATAGGCATAATCGTTGGCATCCCGTTCATAGGGAAGGCTCAGATAGGCGTCTGTAAACCAGCCGCTGTCCCCATCCAGTACACATTCCCGCCATTCATGGCCCACAAGACGAAAGCAGGTCCCGTTGAAAAGGATTACATAGGGAAGGCTCTCCCGGACCTCCACTGGGAACCGGTGGGGACAGTGGTACTGCACCGCGTGGCGCAGCTCATGGTACACATAAAACAGCGCTGCATAGTCCGGGGCATGGGTCAGAACCGGTACATTTATAAACAGCGTCCTTTGTGCCACGTCATAGGTACCAAAGGCCGTTTCGTAACCGGCAGGCATCTCCTGTGATATATCCACAGGCAAGTGGTTTTCTTCACAAAAGCTGTGGATCAAGGTCTGTATATCCACCACAGGCTTTCACCTCCCCAGGCGGCCCCATAGCCAGGTTTCCACTGCCTTACCGCCTTTTCGGACAGCATACCACAGCCAGCCCGGCTTTGCAACCATACCGTTGTTCTTTCAAAAGCCCCCCTCTCCCGCTCCTCCTTCACCACTTGCGGATCACCAAATCCCCCGTTTGGGGGATGTGGACAGTGCAGATTTTCTATATACTGTAAACACATAAATGTGCGCTGTTATTGGGAGGAAAGGAGTGCTGTTTCATGAATACCCCTGAGGTAACCCTGCAGGTTCTGCCGGAGTACCAGCTGAAGCTAAATTTCCCAAACGGCAGTAAAGCAACCATCGACATGAAGGGGCGAATCCAAGCCGTACGTTTTGGTCGCCTGTCCTCACCAGAGCTGTTCTGCACCGCGCGGCTGGTAGGCAGCGAGGTGGTGTGGGGAACCGGCGCCCACAGTATTCGGGCATCCATCAGCGAACTGCTGGACGCCATGCAGCTGGACTGACAGGGGACGGGCTCAGCCAACGCGCAGCACACTCTTTTGGCTTTCCCCCTGCGGCTGCTCTGATTGCCGCAGTTCCCTGCAAGCACCTTGGAGAGAAGCACCCCAAGGCGGGACAGGCCCCGCACCAGCGAGGCAGCATTGTCCCGCCGTCAAACAGGAAGGAGAAATGAAGCATGAAGAAACGACTGGCCAGCTTATTGCTGGCGCTTTGTATGATTTTGTCCCTGCTGCCGGGGACGGCCTACGCCGCCGTCGCCGACCTGCTGGAGAACACCGCCCAGCAGAACCAGAGCCTGCTCCAGCAGCTGGAGAGCTTTACCGGCGAGAGCTATGAGGAAGCCTATGCGCTGCTGGACTCCCTGGGCCTTCTGGACGGGGACGGCAATCTGGTCACCGACCAGAGCATCGTCCTGAACGGGGTGGCGTACACCCTGGAGCAGGCCGAGGCCATACTGGCCGACCCGTCTGTGGACCTGACCCAGGTGGCCACGGTGGACGGGGTACCCATTGCCCTGAGCGACCTGAAGACCATCATCGCCATCGAGCGGCAGCTGCAGTACCTGCAGGAGACCTACTTCACCGGCCGCACCTTTGACGGCGAGGCCCTGGAGAACGTCAACAGCCTGCTGGCCCAGCTCCAGAGCGAGGGCATGACCCTGAACGCCGATGCCCGCAATACAGAAAACCGGATCGTCTTTGACACCAACAACCTGCAGCAGACCTCGAGTGACGGCCGTCCGATATATTACATCAGCACGGGCACCGTGACCATCCCGGCGGGTACCACCCTCTCGGTCAAGTTCAAGCTCAATCTTTCCGATGCCATCAAGAAGGATCTGTTTCTTAACACTATGCCCGCGGTCTATTTGTCCGATACGCCGACCAGCAGCACCCTTAGTAGTTACTACCTCAGTAATGATGGTAAGAACTCAGAGATCATTTATATTCAAAATAGTGTTACGACCGCTGAGGAATATACCCTGTCGGTCACAGCGAACTATCCGTATGAGGGCCCGCTGTATCTCTGCCTGTGGGGGCCGTCGCTTCAAAGCGGCGCAACGCTGGATTACGAGACGAACTTCGCCAAATACTCCTACGGAACCCTCTGGCAGGCTGTGTCTTTTTACAATGCCCAGGGTTTCCTGTTTGGAAATGGCAGTACGCTGAGCGATCAATGGAACGGTTACTTTTCCGTTGAGCATGCACAGCCGAGCATGCAGGACTCTTGCAGCGTAACAGGCAGTGAGTTATCCTTCACGGGTGGAAGAAATTTCCTGGAGTTTTATCTGGTGGGTTCAGATGCTACTGCGGTAGACTACACATTGACCTTCCTTCAGCGGAGTATTACCAATCTCAAGAGGGACAACGCCGTTCGCTTCCAGTTGAATGCCACCTTGGCGCAGACCAACAATGAGAGTCATCCGCTTATCATACCGAAAGACGTTTTCATCCATGAGAACAGCGGCAGGGATGACCTTGAATACCATGGTTATTATATCATTGAAGAGAGTAGCCTTACCGGCAACTTCCCTATTACGCTCGCATCGGGTAGTGGTACGACCACCATCTCCTTTACGGGACTTACGGATAAGTTCAACTCGTCGGACGGAAAGAGTTGTATCCTGCCGCGCAGGTTTTCTACTGTGATGTGTAATAGTACGAGCGTTACCCCAGCGCAAATCGATGACATTAGTAATATCTCTCAGTATACATACTCGATTGATAATTTTACCAGCACCACGAATTGCACCATCAATCTGGTAAACGATAACATCAAGCCCACCCTCGCCGTCTCCGCCCCGGCGGGCAGCTACCAGAGCGGCGACGTGATCCCCATTACCATCACCGGCGATGAGTTCATCAAAGTAAATAACCCCAATAGCACCTACATCACCATCAACAACCAGCAGTACACTCTTGCCCAGCTCCACGGCTCCACCAGCGGCAAGTACATTACTTTCTTTTACGAGGTCAAGGAGATCGACAACGCCACCCTGACCGTGGGCATCGCCTCCAACTCCGGCATCACCGATTACTGGGGCAACGCGGCCAATGAGGTAAACAACGTCTCCGTTTCCGGCGTCAGCATCACCTCCCCCCTGCTGAAGAACGCCGTCACCGACCTCACCGCCAGCTATAACGCGGACACCCAGATGCTGACATTTGGCATCGCCGTTAACCAGGATTCCAGCTATCAAAACCTTTATAATGTATATAAAGATGACACCATGCAGCTCCTCGTCAGCGTGGACGGCGCAGCTGCCGAGACCCTTCCCGTCACCATGGGCGGCAGCGGCAACATCTTCACCTTTACGGCAGAGGACTACAAAGTGCCCCAAACCACCGCCGACCAGATTGTTACCGTCCAACTCCAGATAAATAATGGCAACGACGGCTGGACCACTCTGGGCCGCCTGACCACCTCCGTCACCATCGCAAAGCGCGTGGATGTGACCGGTGTAACCATCAGCGTGGTGGGCAAGCCTGAGGACTACAACTACACCATCGCCCTCAGCGATGAGGAGATCCCCCAGCTCGAAGCGAGTGTCACTCCGTCAGACGCTACCTACAAAACCGGCACCTGGAGCAGCAATAACCCGGAAGTGGCTGACATTACCCAGGAAGGCCAGATCCAGCTGAAGTCTGTAACCGGCACCGTCAGCTTCCGCTATACGGCGGACAACGGCACGCCGGATGACCCCGACGACGACGAATATGCCGATTCCAAAGAATTCACCATCACCGCCGGTAATCAGCTGTATCTGGGAATCCCCAAGTATGCCCAGGAATCCCTGATTCAGGCCGGCAGCGCCGCAACGGTGACATGGAACACCAACGTCTTTGCGTTCTATCCGGAGGAGGATGTCACCTTCACCATCAAGCTGTACGCGGGTACAGATACCACCGGCACCCCCAAGATCTACACGGTGGAAAACCCGGCAGACAGCGAAACAAAGGTCACATCCCTCATCATCCCGCCAGAAGACCTGCCGGTGAGCTATCCTCAGAGCCAGTACACCGTGGAGGTCAGCATGTCCAGCCCCGAGGAGCGGTACGACACCGCCTCCATCACCGTACTCTCGCCGCCCACCGAGATGCGCCTCACGGCGGCCAAGACCTCTATCACGGACATTGAACAGCTCACCCTCAACTGTTCCATCAGCAATAACAGCGCTACCGGTGCCCTGTCCGTCAAGCGGGTGTCCGACGGCGCGGCAAACGCTGAGGACGTTACCAGCAGCTGCCTGTCCGGCACCTCCGTGTCCAATGGCGGCGGCACAATCACTTTCAAGCCCCTGTCGATGACCAACGGTCTCTACGACACCTATACCATTACCTTTACGGAGAATACGGTCACCGCCAGTCCCAACTTCGCCCCCAGCTCCGACTCTCTGGTGCTGCGGGTCTACCGCAGCGGTGCACTGCAGATCCTGCACAACGGCCAGGATGGGGAAACCATCGACCTGAGCAATCAGGCCCAGGTCAGCGGCACGCTGCCTACCAAGAGCGAAGACATCCTGGCCCTGCGCCAGCAGCTGGGCCTCATCGAGTACATCGGCATCAATGCTGACGCCTACAACTGGGGCAGCTTCAGCGACGGCATTAAGTGGGTTTCCGACCACCCCGAGTCTGTGGGCGTCTACTACCGCCAGGGCGGCCTGTGGGACAACATTGAGGATCTCCCCTATGAGACCTACGTGCCCCAGTCCGAGATGGCCATCTCCGCCACCGATGACGTCAAAAATGTCACCATCACCGCTACCCACGCCGCCACCGGTATGACCGACAGTGTGAAGGTAAATGTAAACACCCTGCGGGAGAAATTCTACCTGTTCCAGGTGACCCCGGCAGAGGAGACCACCCTCACCTATACCAACGGCGATGGGAAAAAAGTAACGGCCACCACCAACAGCGACGGCCTGCTGGCCCTCTACGAGCCCAGCGGCATCAAGAGCGACGTGATGTTCCGTTCTGGCGACGGGAAAAATCCCAATCTGGGCACCCTCCAGCGCAGCGCCCTCACCAGCGGTGAGCGGGATGCCGCCAAGCTGCAGCTTTACCCCCTCAACACCATTACCCTGGCGCCCGCCGCCCAGATGGATCTGTATCTGGTTCAGCCTGACGGCTCCCCCTATGTGGGCTCCGTTACCCTCCGGGGCGGCGTGTACCTGGTCGGCTACTACTGTGAAGGCGTCCATATGGGCAGCTCCGCCGGCAACCTTGTTCCCGGCGACACTGACGGCACCTACACCACCAACGCCGACGGCAAGCTGACGGTGTACATGGACGCCACTCAGTTCAAGGCAGAAGGATACGATGGCCCGCTGACCAATGCGGCGCTGGACTACTGGTTTGAGCTCAGCGACCTGGGCGGCGACAAGTACTATCCCACCCTGGTAAACATTCAAGGCAATATGTCTGCTGACTACACCCTGCGCACCGGCAGCGCGGTGGTCACCCTGCGGGAGGTCTCCGGGCAGGCAAAGGAACCCTTCCTCATTGCCCAGACCCTGTCCTATGGAAAGGACAGCAAGGATGACCTGCAGGTGCGCAATGTAATGGGCTCCACCGGCAAGGTGGGTCCCAACAGTACCTACAAGTACACTGAGCTCACTACCCGCATCATGCTCTGGGGTGTGGAGGCAGATGACGGTGCCGCCACCGTCACCATGACCGGGTCAAACAGGTTTGCCCCCAAGGCCCAGACCGTGGACGACAACTCCTTCCCCTTTGCCTCCATCCCCATTGTCACCAACACCCTGGTCCTCACCAAGGAAACCATGACGGAGTCCGGCTGGCTGGAGGCTGAGACCGCCGAAAACCTGAAGGCCAGCGTGTATCAGAACGATGCGCTGGTAAAGACCGTATCCATGCCTTTCCAGGTCATCGACCTGACTGACGTAAAGCTGGTGGATCAGGACGCCCAGGCCCTGGTACTGGATATGACAGCCAATCTCCAGAACGGCTTTGGCACAACAGACAGCAGCTTTTCCTTTGGGAACAACATGGTAGGCAACGCCTTCAGCGGCAAGATCACCAGCATACTCAACGGCGTTCAGGAAAACATCAATCCCCTGTTCCGGGTCCTCATTACCCCCACCGCAGACAGCACCGTGTTCAACGTCCTTGTCTGGGGCGGCTACGACAGCCTGGATATGGATGAATTTGATTACAGCAGCACCGGCCTCACCATGGACTATGGGCTGATGGAGGCGGAACTGGATGTAGGCGTTCCTCCCCTCAACGATGCAAGCGCTATGGCCATGGGCACCTATGACCCCATCGGTTCCGTCAACGAGGTCAAGTACAACCGCACCAACTCCGGCCTGGATATCGGCGCCCAGCTGACCGGCTACTACGAGGGCCAGTTCTACTATGACACCGATCTCCATAAGTGGGCCTTCCGCACCCTGGGCGGCGGTATGTCCGCCGGCACCAGCCTCAGCTTCCAGGCCAATATCAACGCTTGGGTCGGCCCCGTGCCTATCACCGCCACCTTTGGGGCAGGCATCGGCCTGCAGCTGAGCTTCAAGGCCGCCACGGTCTACACCGACCAGGAGGCCAATACCTCCGGCTGGACCTCCGAGGCCCTGAAGGCCGACTCCGTCACCGACTACCTCACCACCCTGCGCATCCAGGGCTATATTGATGCCTTTGGCGGCCTGGGCTTTGATTACAGCGTTCTGGCCCTGAAGATCGGCCTCTTCGGCCGGCTTTCCGCTGATTCCACCAACACCTTCCTCTCCCAGACCTACCTGCAAAATAATCAGCAGCGCAATGGTCAGGCCCTGGGAATCAGCGGCGAGGTGGGCATCAAGTTCTTTGCCAAGTTCCTGTTTGTCTCCTACGAGGCCGTGATCGGCTCCGGCAGCATCAGCTATAAGGAGACATTTAATGACTACACCTATATCAATAACTACTGGAACGGCGGCAGCGGCACGTTGCAGATGGGCGCTCCCACCCTGCTCAGCCGCTCCTACCTGGAGGCCTACGCCAACGGCGTACGGAGCTGGGCGAAGCCTGGCTTCAGCAGCGACGCCTCTGTGGTCCTGGAGGACGCCAACCCCGGCTCCGAGCCAGCGGTAAACGACGACGGCAGCCTGTCGGTGTATATCAGCGACATGATCAGCGAGAATTACTTTGACAGCCGTATCAAGGCAGGCTCCGTGGGCACCGACGGCACAGTCATCGATAATGACGGCGATCTGACGAACAATGGTTGCGGCGATATGTCCCCCTCTGTCTCCGGCACCAGCAGCTTCACCGTGGCCGCCTGGATCCGTCTCTTTGAGGATCTGGAAAAGAGCGGTGGCGAGGCCATCACTCCCGCCGAGGAGAAACAGCTGCTCAATAGCACCGAGATCATGGTGGCTACCACCACAGACAACGGCGGCAGCTGGACCATGACGCAGCTTACGGACAACGCCAGCCCTGACCTGGCTCCGGTGACGGCCGTCAGCGGCAACAACGCCGCTGTATTCTGGCGGAGTGTCTATACCTCCTCCAGCGATCCCTTCCCGGATAATCAGAATGTCAAGCTGGACTTCGACACCCAGGATACCATCTATGTCAGTCGCTATTATAGCGACAGCTGGAGCAGCCAGCCCACCATGGTCTACAACGGCTCTTCCGGCAGTGTGGCGGGCATTCAGAGCGCCATGCTCCCCGACGGCACCGCTATCGTGGTATTTATACTGGACCGCAACCCCAACAACGACGTCACCACAGACTACGAACTGGCTTATCGGGTGGTGAAGCCTGACAACACCCTGGGCGACCTGGTCATCCTTACCAATGACAGCGAGACCGACACCAATCCCCAGGTAGTGGCAGTCACCAACGGCAGCGAAAGCTACTTTGTCCTGGGCTGGTACAGCAGTCAGAACGGCGGCGACATCTGCCTTCAGGCTGTAGGATCCAATGGACAGCTGTACAGCGGGAACAGTTCCTACGCCCTTTCCACCAGCGTCAACGCCATTGCCAGCCAGGACGACCTGACTATCAGTGCTGACTTCCGCTTTGCCAAGGCCGCCAACCAGAGCATCGACGGATTGACCTTGGTATGGGCGGAGACGGCGGCCAACACCAGCGGCCAGGCCGACCACAGCGTTCTCTACGGCACTCAGCTGCGCCAGATCGACGGCAAGCTGTATCTCTCCAGCCCCCAGGCTCTTATCACTCTGCCTGACCGTACTCTGGCCAACTCCTTCAGCGCCTGGCAGACCGGCAACCAGGTCAGCGCCTACATCTTTGGTACCTGGTATAGTCCCACGGAAAAGGAAACTGTTCCGGGGTACAGTACTCCCGTCGCCAAGGACACCGACCAGCTGCTCACCGGCGCAGGCACATTTGCGGCAGATGCCCTCTCCGTAGACGCTATTGCTGTGGACTATGGCAATCTGCGGGTCAAATCCCTGACACAGATCGTCTTTACCCTCCGCAATACCGGCACCACCAAGCTGTCTGACGTAGTCGTGTCCCTGGAGGGCGGTTACAGCAGCAGCGCCGTTACCCTGCTTCCCGGCGAAAGTGCCGATGTACCGGTGTTGTACAAGACTGGCGCTACCATCACCAATCCGGGCTACACCGTCGGCAGCAATCTGGCCAGCGGCACTCTCTACCTGGACTACAACGACATCGGCATCTCCTCCATGGAGGTTATCAGTGAGAACGAAGGCGACCGCACCATCCAGGTCACCCTCTACAACGACTCCGCCGCTAAGCTGGAAGGCTCCGGCCGCACCGTGGAGCTGAGCTTCTACACCGATGCAGAGTACACCAAGCCCGCCAATGTGACCCTGGCAGGCAGCCAGTCCAGCAGCAGCACCATTACCCTCAGCGGCGATGCCCTCAAGCGGATTGATCAGGGGGCCATGACTCTCCTGGTAACCTTTGATCTGGCCAGCCATGTAAACGGCCTTGGTCAAGATGAGGTTCCGGCCAGCGGCGTGTACCTCTATGCCAAGGCTACGGTGAAAGACAGCAACGGCAAGGCTATGGCGGAATACGCCTCCGGCAACAACAGCGACGCTGTCCAGCTCACCGGCGCCTACGCCCGCACCGGAGAAAAAACCTCTCTGGATGTGACGATCACCAACAGCTCCGTCACGGAGGCCCGGGTGGATCTGAAGAACAACTGTCTCACGGCCCAGCCTGACAACGGCACCCTGCTGGCAGTACTGCTGGACAAGGATGGAAACGCCTTGGAAACTCAGGTAGTCATCCCCGACACAGCTCTCACCTGTGAACAGGCCAAGAGTGTCACTGTAACCTTTACCCAGCTGGGCGCCGATGTGATCGTGGTCTACGCCGCCGGCGGCACAGGGCTCCAGGCGCTGCAGTTCTCCGGCATGGATGTGGATCTGGAGGACTTTACCGAGAATCCGGAGAAGCCCGGTGAAGGCGAGTACATCTATACCCTGCCGGTGGATGCCCCTGCCTCTACGGTGGTGAGCTTCATCAGCAGCGAGGCCGTATCCGTCAACGGTATAGAGTACGACAAGGCCGGAAGCGCCGTCGTCTCCATCCCCGGAGGCACCAGCACCATTACCGTCACAACCGGGAACCGCACGTATATCCTCACACTGAACCGCAGCGGTTCCGGTGGCTTCCCCGGTGGGATCACTACCTCCTATTCCCTGACCTTCAACACCAATGGCGGCAGCACCATCAACACCATTACCAGGCCCAAAGGAACGGTAATCGATCTGGCAGGCTATCTCCCCACCAAGGAAGGCTATTTCTTCGGTGGATGGTACACCGAGCCGGAGCTGATTAACCGGGTCACCTCCGTCACGCTGAACACCAACATGACGCTTTACGCCAGATGGACTAGCAACCCCTTCCTGGATGTCCCCGATGATGCGTACTACTTCGATCCTGTCATGTGGGCTGTGAAAAACGGCGTAACCGACGGCACTTCCGCCATTACCTTCTCCCCCAACGATCCCTGCACCCGGGCTCACGCTGTCACCTTCCTCTGGAGGGCCTACGGCAGCCCCGAGCCCACTGCCACAGAGAATCCCTTCTCCGATGTAAGCACAGACAACTACTTCTACAAAGCAGTCCTGTGGGCAGTGGAGCAGGGGATCACCCTGGGTACCAGCGAAACCACCTTCTCCCCCAACGCCCCCTGCACCCGGGCTCAAATCGTCACTTTCCTCTACCGGGCCAGCAAGGCGGCCTCCTCCGGTGCCGGTGTCAACCCCTTCACCGACGTCTCTGCCGACAGCTATTACTACGAAGCTGTCCTATGGGCCGCCGGGGCAGGCATCACTGCCGGCACCAGCGAAACCACTTTCTCCCCCAATGATCCCTGCACCCGCGGGCAGATCGTGACCTTCCTCTACCGGCAGTTGGGGCAAGCGTAACATTCCAGCACAGACAGGAGCCTCACAATGGCCCCCAGCCTGAAAATTCATAAGCCGGGGCCGCCGCAGAATCTGCGGCGGCCCCTTGGCCTGTGCGCCGCACCGCTGCGGCAAAAAAAGAGCTGACCGGCTTTTTAAAGCCGGTCAGCTCTTTTACATGACACGAAAATAACCAGACAAATCATCGCGCCCGAGTGGGGCAGCCCTTCAAAAGCGCGAATTTCCAGTCTTCTCACATCCCGGAAATCATTCCCATTCGGCAAATTCAGATATATAGGAGTGTATTTGAGATGATTTCACGGGTAAAACATTCGCAAATATGTTAACGTTTTACCCGTTATTCGGGGCAACTCATTTTCTTAGTATCAAAATAGTATCACAGAAACGGAGGAAAAGCAACCTTTTCAGGCCCAACACAGCCCCGAAAACTCCCCTCATTTTGAGGGGAGTTTTGGTCGAAATTAGTCTCGAATTGAGACTAATTTCGACCACCGCCTGGGAGCGTTTACGCTCCCAGGCGACAGGTAGATTGATTTCCGCCTCGGCGGAAATCAATCCCACCATGGGACGCAATTCGACAACCGGCACCGCCCAAAATCAAAAGAGGCGGGCAAGCACTTCTGGTGCTTGCCCGCCTTGATAACCGCAGAGCAAGGCC
>ERZ1643251.2896-NODE-2896-length-16705-cov-24.657838_pt1 | contig 16705 bp, 17 predicted proteins | sample MGYA00579261_ERZ1643251 | MGnify/ENA primary metagenome ERZ1643251 (study PRJEB29033, sample SAMEA4952267) | chicken gut metagenome | biome: Broiler Chicken; feature: Gastrointestinal Tract; material: Caecum | place: Ireland | collected 2018 | study: Broiler...
ATTAATTATACCATACTTTTTATATTATCAGTCATAAAGTTGAACACAACTTTTTTATAAAAATAATATATAGCAATTATAACTCCAATAGCAATTATTGTTGCAAAATAATTATTTTCTTCTTGTGTGTATTTGCAGGAACCGTCATCAATATTAGCTTTCAAATTATAATTTATTGCTCTTTCATTTGTACAGCCATAGATATAATACTGACATGAGCCATCGTCTTTATTTGCTTCTTTATTATAATTTACTGCTTTCTCATTTGTACAGCCGTATATATAATATTGGCATGAACCATCATCTTTTTCGGCTTTTTCATTATAGTTTTTGGCTGTTGGATCTGTACAACCATAAATATAATATTGGCACGAACCATCACTTTTATTAGCATTACTATTATAATTTTTAGCAGTTGAATCTGTACAACCATATATATAACTAACAGTTGGAGTACATGTGCATGTAGGACTTAGGGTCCCATCATTACAAATTTGCCTTCCACTTTCACTACATCCTGCTACACCGCCATGATGTGAACAACATCCCCTCTCGGCATATACGTTCATAGGAAATATTATTAATAATAGAAAACAAATTAATATTTTTTTATAATTTACTACATTTTTCACAATTACCGCCTCAAAAACTATTCTATATTATAGCAAATTTCTAAAAAAAATTATTTTATTTCCTTATTTGGAGAAAATTATTGCTTTAAAGTTTATTATATTTTTGTTAAAATTTTATATAATCCTCCATTTTAAAACATTTATTAATATGATGTTGTTCTAGTTAAGTGATAAGGCTTATACTTTTTAGTCTTATCTTGTCCCTTACCCCATATAAAATCATTTATATCAATTCTATAAATACTCTTACCAATTTGCTTCCATATATAATTTATAACTACAATCATACTAGCTCTAATTTCGACTTCATATTCACTATTCTCTTTTATTTCCGTTTTAGAATCTAATAATAAAGATAGTTCATCATCATACTCCAAAATACCAAATTCTTGCATTACTTGTGGTATTTTATAGTCTGCACATCCTAATAAATTGGAATAATCAACTTCTATATGTTCCTTATTTTTAATTACATGTAATATATCTGAAGTCAACAATTGAGCTAATTTATAAAAATATATTGTTCTATCTTGATATGTTCTAGTATCTTCAAAACTACTAAAGTAATTAAGAATAGTTTCAAATATTTCTTTATCAGTATTCATTGCTTTTATATAATCATAAAAACTGCCATTCATTTTTTCATTTACTATTCTAGCTATTCCTGTAATAATTCTATATCTTTCTTCTAATAGAGGAATATCCACATTTCCTTTTAAAATTTCTTTAAATTGATCTAATGACATATTTTCTATTTCTTTATATACTAATCTGCTATCACGATTATTAAACAAATTAAAAATACAATGTAATAAAGCAATACCACCATCTAAAGGTTGTCCATTAGCATTAATTGTCCATTTAGGTTCTCCCCAAAAAGAAAAATCTATTGAATCAAAAATAAGTAAAAAGTTAACTATATCTCTAGTGTCCATATCATATATAGGATAAGGTACTTTAGTTAAATAGTGAACATTATTAAATTTTAATAATTCATCTATTAACTCATCTATTTTATCGTAATTAATATTTACATATTTAGCATTATCTACTACAAACTTGCATGTTTCTAAAACTTTATCTAACATATTATTATATTTCATAATTTTATTATCCTCTCCTATTTTTAGTTTTGCTTCTTACATTTGATAAATCTATAGCTCTTTTTAAACCATTTTCTTTAGCAATATTTAAATAATAATCTGCTAATTCATAATTAATTTTAGTTCCATTGCCATTATAATAGAAATTTGCACCTAAATCATAAATTGCAGCTATATGCCCATTGTCAGCACATTCTTTAATAATTTGAAATGCTCTTTTATAATCTTTTTCTATCTTACCAAGTCCAAAATAATAATAAGCACCTACTACAAATTTTGCATAAGTTCTTTCTATATCAGATATATTAGGATTATTTATCAATTCAATGATTTTAGGATAAGCATTATTTAAAAGTTCTTCTGCTTTGTTTTTATCTATTGATAACAATTCTCCTAATCCTAGCTCATAAGAAATACCTAAAGAATATATGCATAATGGATAACCAATATTAACTCCTTTTAAATAATATTCCAACGCCTTATTATAATCTTGAACAGCTCCATTTTCTTCTAAATCATAACTTCTTCCTAATATATAATAATTAAAACCGGTATTTTGGTTTTCAATACTATTTAAATCAAATTTGATTATATTCATAATAAATCTCACCTTCTTATACTTTATATTTCTAAATAATTATATAAAGTTAAATTCTTTTATTTTTTCAAAAATTGGTATATTACCTTTATAACTCTTTGGAGAAATAGGACTAGGATGATATATTGGTAAAATCTTAAACCCATTTTGTTCATAAATATTACCAACAACATCTGCAAATTTATTAAATTTAAATTCTAATAAATTTCTAGTAGGAAACTCTCCTAAAGTAATAATTAATTTAGGATTCAAAATATTTATTTGTTCTAACATTATATTTTTACAATTATTAGAGCAAATTTTTAAGGATTTCCTTTCAATTGGATAGCATTTAACCGACTCTAAAAAAGTAATATCAAATATATTTCTATTAATAATATCAAATAACTTTTGTAAAACAACTCCACTAGGTAGTATTTTTCCATTTACATCAGTCCAAAGTTTATGACTTTTTCTCCATCCATTATTAGCAGGAGCTTCTCCAACCAATAATATATCATTATTCTTACCTAAGAATACAGTTTGACTATTAGGGAATTTTTCAACCAAATTATCACATCTATAACATTTATATACTTTCTTATCAACATGCTTTAACAAGTTAATTAATTCTGTATTTTCTATATTGTTGCCTACTTTCATAAAATAATCTACCTCCCAATTAAATAACATACTTAAAATAAGTATAACATGTTTTCAACTTTATTATCATAATTTCTTAAAAAGTCATAAAAAAATATAAAAAGTGACTAAAGTTTTAAACTCTTAATCACTTTCTTTCTTCAAAAATTCATTAATTATGTCTATATTATTCTTGCCTAGTAGCATAATTGTTAATTATCACAAATATTTCTAAAATCTATTTCTTTTTCACTAATTTAGGACCACTAGGAATAGCTGGAACTGAATGACCTACTGACTGCATATTTTGTTCATCGTTTTCTGATTCTGCCAATGCTTTTCTTTTTGTTTCTACTTTTGTTCTATTTTCTTCATTTGCATAAACTTCTAAATGTATCATATTTTCTTGTAATTGTGCTTCTGCTAAACTAATAGTTCTTATTTGTGCTTCAATAGAAGACATAAATTTTTCTTTTTCTTTCTGGATATCTTCAAATTTTTTATAAACGTCTACTAAAGAAATTTCCCCTAATTGTAAATTAAAATCATCAAATACTTTTCTTTTATCTTTATTTCTTTTTATCATATATCCGCCAACGCTAACAAAACTTACAATACTGTAGATTAATAATGTATCCAAACGAGCAGATAGTGAAGTATTTGCAACTACTTCTTTTATATATAAATATGGAAAACACCAAGCAAAACCCATAGAAGTCAATACAGCAAGAATAGAGCTTACTATTAATTCCGTTATTTTTTGCTCTTTTGATCTTATTCTCCAAAAATTATCATGTAAAACTTTTTGGGTTACTAATATATCTAATTTATTATATTGTTCTTTAATATAATCAGATAATTCATCTACTTTTATTTCTACTTCTTCTCTTGTCTGTAATTCTATTTTATTTTTTATATCATATTGATTAGACATTTTATCTAACATTTCTTGATTTGATTCCATTACATTTATAGTTTCATCTATAGTTTTATTTCTATACATTACTTTCTCTAATTCTATTTCGTAATTTATTTCTTCTTTTAATTTTTCCGCATCGTTTTTAGCTTTAGAAAATACTTTAAATCTTTCTTTTGTTTTATACTTTTTGGTAATTAACTTATTAATTAATGTTCCAACGCCAAAAGAACTACCTACCGTCAACATTTGATTAATTAACATAAACATATCATCTGACAAAGAAATAAAACCTATATTTTTTATTAATGCTGATGATATAAATAATGCTGGTAAGTATGCTATTAAAGAGAAAACTAAAGAACGCTGCACATTGTTGTGAAAAGAATTTACTCTTGACATTCTTGTCCTTTCATCATATAAAATAATTTTTGTACTATTTTCTTTTTTCTGTTGCTCTAATTTTTCTTTAATTTTTTTAAAGTTTTCTATATTCACTTTGTTCACCTCGTTTATTAACCTTCTATATAAATTAATTTCTCTAATAAATTTATATGTAATAATTTTTGATACATATTATATACAAAAATATAGATTTTTGCAACTAATGTTTAAAATATAACTAAATAAATTTTATAGAGTTACAATTGATGTGACACCACTAATATAGAAAAAAAGCAATAAGTCGTATAATATTGCGTTAAAAAAAATAAACAAAAAGACCTGAATCACAATGAATATTATAAAAAGAAATAACGAAAAAATAAAAAGATATTTGCCACATCAATTATAAACTGAATAAACAGATGCTGATGAGGAGTTTACATATACTCAAAAAACTGATAGAATTAATCCTCTGAATGTATTGCTGAATGAGTTAGAGATTAAGCATCAATTGATAAGGTCAAAAATTCAAGACATAATGAAAAAGTAGAATAATGTCATTGTAATAATAATGAAAGCTTTTATAATAATTTTTAATTTGATTCATAGAAACATTAATATATAATATCATTTGTGTATCAATCATTATATTAGTTTAATAAATGCGCTTTTACTACATCTATATCTAACATTTTTTCTCCATTCGTTCTAAAAAAAGATTAGTATATTTTATACCAATCTATATAACAATAAATTTTTAATTTAATTTATTTTTTTTAAACCATTCTGCAAAATCATACTTTGCTGTTCCCCAAAATTTAGCTTCATAATCTCTATCTTCTTCTCTCAATTCACTTAATGTCTTTGTTTCACCATTTGGAATATAAAATTTATCATGCCATCTACCTACATTTCCACGAGCTTCAAAACTTATAGTTCCTTCACTTCCTCCAAAAAAAATTATTGGTTCTTGTCCTGGTTCACAGTAAGCAAAACAATCTTCTAATCTAGCTTTTCTATTTTTTTCATTCTTAAACATTTCCAAAAACTTTTCAACGCCTATCTGTTTGTCAAAATAAGCATTATAAGGGCCAGGAAGTCCACCCAATGCATCAATATACAATCCAGAATCTGATTTTATACATGGACGTCCTAACTTCTCGCATGCATATTTAACACTAAATGCTACTACATCTTTACAACTCTTTGCTTGAATTTCTAATATTTCAAAATCTGGTTTTTTTATTTCTATATCAAAACCATACTTTTCTTTAAATATATATTGTGCTTCTTCAAACTTTCCTTTATTTCCAGTTAAATATACTGGTATATTATTTTCTTCCATCTTAATTCCTCCTCATATATATTATATCATATTTCTTTATTATATTATTTCTTCTTTAAACAATATTTCTTTATTTTATAAAAGTTATTTATTTTATATTTTTTAGCTTTTCAATCTGTATATTAACAATATCTCTTTTACTTTTTTACAAGGACATTAAATCCCAATTCCTAATTATTTATATTTCCAAATTCAATAGTATTTTTTTATTCCAATTATAAATTTCTTCTAGTAAATATAGAAAATCCTCATTTAATTTTGGGTTATTAGAATAACTTTATTATACTTTTCTACTTGAGATATTAATATAGGTCATATGCAATTATAGTATCAGCAATATCAATTCCAATATTTAATTTATTCATAATATTTCTACCTAATTAATTTTTTACAATTAGAGTAAGGAATATCTTGATCACTAATTCCCCATGTATTTTCTAAAAATTTTTGCCATATTTCATCATATGGTTTTTCATCAAAATGATTATGCAATGTTGAAAAATCAAAATAAGGTAATAGTTCTAACGGATTTATCGTATTTTTTTGCCCAGAGTGAGATGTATTAAATTTTCTAACTTCAAAATGTAAGTGTGGAATTCTAGAACCTCCAGAGCAACCACTTAAACCTATTACTTGTCCTTGGTTAATTATTTGCCCTACCTCAACTAATGTTTCTCTTAAATGAGCATATACTAACCTTCTACCATAATTATCCAATATTTCAACTTTATTGCCATATCTTTCATTCCACTTTGCAGTACCATCAATTATTTTTTCATCTAAACCCGATGATATAACAATTCCACTTATAGATGCTTTTACAGGAGTCATAGTAGTGGTAGTAATGTCAAATCCTGAATGAAATCGTGGTTCCCCTAAAATCATATGAATTGGTCTTAATCCATATTTATCATGTTCTAATAATATATAATTAGGATTGACCGGCCATTTATAATTTTCCATTTTTTTGCTCCTTCTTTAGTTTTAATACTTTATCTTTATTTCTGTTATAATCAAAGCAATCCAAAAATACATTTTCAAAACTATCATCATTGGTAATTTTGTAAAAATAATTAAATCCTATTTTTTTTTGCTTCGCAAGCTCTTTTAAAGCAGATAATCCAGACTTTTGTTCTTTATCTAAATATTCAATAAATTCTGCAAATGAAATATCTTTTTTTTCGCGTTTTAAATAATTACAATATAAAAGATTAACATCAGCATCTACATATAAAATATTAAAATCAGTTATATCAAGTCTACTTATAACAAATTTTATGGTGTCAATTGTTCTAATACCTATTAATGCAACCTTTTCTTTTTTAGATTCAACAATTCTTTTTTTTATTTCATTAGTAATCAAAACTGAGGTTATATTGTTTCCAAATTCTTTTTCTAAATCTAGAACCCATTTATCAATGGGATTTGTATTACAACTTTGTTTATGCAAGTCTCGCATTATCGGACCTGTATCTATGGATAATACATCTCGCATATTATTTTCAGCAATATATTGACTTGTAGAAAAAGTTTTTCCACTTGCATGCGGTCCTACTATAAATAACACTTTTAACATATATTTAACACCTCCAAATCAAAATTTTAAACTTTCAAACTTATCATATAATTTTTTCAAATAATCACAAACTTCTTCATTTTTTTCAATCACTTTTTCGCTTATTTTTCTACAATAATTACAATTAGAACATTGACCTTTACATTTATTTTGAATAAAAAATTCTATAAAATTAGATGGAATAAGTTCATTGTGTATAACAATATGTCTTTCTGCTTCCCTCACACAGCCAATACCTCTAACTCTTTGAATTTCTTTAACTACTTCTTCTCTATTATTAAATAAATTCTTTTTTTCTAACTTTAAATTTTCCTTAAAAGTTGCACCTGAACCTTGAATTAAATCTAGTAAATTCCCTTTATATGATTTATTACAATATGATTCAACTCTTTTAACTAACTCCGAAGTTGTAAAATCTCTTTCTGTAATTTTAAAATGTTCTATACCAATTTCCTCATAATAACGAAGATCTTCTGGCCTCACCCATGGACTTTTTATATATTCATGTAAATTATTTAATTGGTAAGACTGACAAAAATTTAGTCCCCAATCTTCATATTTTTTTCCATCAAAATTGCTATTTGATGCATGAGCAATATCATTAACATGTGTGTGAATCATAGGGCAATCTTTCAAACAACTATTGGTACACAAAATTTCTATTTTGCACCTTAAATTTTTAACCATATATTTTAACATTTCAAAATTTCTATTAACCTTACAGAAATCAACGCAAATTATATCTACCCCCATATCATCCCAAAATTTGGCTTTATCATATGTATCAACACACGCAAAACTACCAACTCTAATAATAAATTCATCTTTAAAATGCTTTTTCACAAGTTGAACTAAATACGGATTTGAAATTGTTAAAGCATTAACATTTAACGATTTTAAATAATTTAAAAAATCTAAAACATTATTTTTCCATCCTTCATTTTGATTAAAATTTGCTAAACAGGCAGAATTTAATAGATAATTAAAATTAATTCCCCTTTCTCTAACTTTTTTTACATGTTTCTCAAAGCGGTCTATATCTAGTTCCTTTAAATAATTTGTTGGGCGGCCCCCGCCAATTATATCAACATTCAATTTCCCATACATTTCGTATATTGGATAATCTTTTACTTTTTCTATTAACTCATCATCAAAGTTTGTTGCCAAAGAAATTTTTATCATAAACGTCACTCCTATAAATTATTTTTTAAAATTACACATTCTTTATATTTCGTTTTTTTTCAAAATTTTTTCAAATTTTTCTATAAACTGATTATTTGTATTTTTATCTTGAATTGCAATCCTAATATGCTTTTCATTCTTTATATCTTTTACTATAACAACTGAAATATCTTCTAATTCCAAGCTTTTTATAAAATTATTATCAAAAACTGTGGAAGTCATAATGGTATTTGAATCGCTTTTATATGTTGTTATACCTAAAGACTTTAACCTATTAATCATATCTTCTCTATATTCAATTATCTTCTTTATATTTTCTTTATAGTTTTCGCTTCTAATTGCCTGTAGAGCTATATCACAGGATAAACCTGAAACTTCATTTACTGTTATTCTTTCTTTATATAGTTTTTGAAAATTGGAACTGCAAACCATATATCCAACTCTCAAATTAGCCAGTCCATAAGCTTTAGAAAAAGTTCTTAATACAATTACATTATCTGGGAAGGTAAAATTTAATAAGCTTTTGTTTTGAGTAAATTCTATACTAGATTCATCAACTAATATTAAAATATTTTTATTAATCTTCTTTATAAATTTTAACAATTTATTAATTTCAACATAAATTCCTGTTGGATTATTTGGGTTACATAAATATATCATTTTCGTATTGTTATCAATACTTTCATACATATTATCAAAATCAATAACTTCCTCATTCATAATAACTCGTCTTGTAATACCACCAAATGAAGATACAGCATATTCTGCTTGATTAAATGTATAAAATGGCGTTACTAAATTGCCACCGTTTTTAAATAATATTTTTATTATATTTTGTAGCAATCCGTTTGACCCAGAGCCAATTATAACTTTCTTAGTTAAAGATAAATGTCTAATAATTTCTTCTTCCAATTTTTTTATAATATAATGTGATGGATATTTGTCAAAAAATTCAATATTAACATTAAAATTTGGATATTCACCAATATATTTACCAGACATAGTCATATCAACTCTTTTTGATACATTATTTGAATAATCATCTGTATAAGTTCTAGCAGATTCAATGTATTTTTTATTTTTTAAGTAATACTGTGTAAACATTTCTTTTACCACCATTTCCAACATCAGTAATATGTTCATCTATAAATTCAATTTTAGAAAAACCAATTTCATTTATTATTGAATTAACTTTTTCTTTTGATAATAGAATCATTGGAGGCCTATTTAAAATATTATACATATTGTCCTTTACCTTAATTAAATCATTTGTAATTAAATCATTTGTAAATACAGATAGAATACATACACCTTCTAAAGATAAAATTCGATATATTTCTCTTATTGCTTCTTTATATTCCTTCACTGAAGTGCTATTATGAATAACGCCAATTGATAATGCTAAATCATATGAATTATCATTCACAGGAATATTATCCATTGTCGCTTGAATAAAATTAATTTTCTTTTTATTAGCATTTCCTACCATCTCTTTATATTTATCTACAGATAATACATTTGCTCCTTTTTCAATTAAATATTTACTGTATCTTCCACCTCCACAACCAATATCGATACAATTTTGTTTTTTTACATTTAATCCGTCAATTACATCTGTAATATATTTAGACGGTGGTCTATTAGTAAATGCTTCACTTGTTTTTTCTAATTCCCAAAAATTGTTAAATTTTTCTTTTTGAACAACTTCATATTTATTATTACATATTTCAGTTTCAATTATTGTCATTTTTAATTCTTTCATCTTTTTTATACAATTTGCTTTTTGTTGACTGTTTTTTACAATTGCAAAAAATGCTGGGCCTACCGATGATAACGCTAAAAATTCACAATCATTATTCTCATATAAAATTCTTAGTTTATTACTTAGTTCATTAAGCCCATCATATACAAAAGAACAATTATCATTACTTCCCATATCAAATCTATAGGTAAAAACTACTTTAGACAATTCATTAATATTTCCATTTGCCATATCTGGCAGAGCCTTGTGTAATAATTCATAAGCAATTTTTTCTGAATATAAATCACCCGTCTTTTTAAATCTCCATAGATTTTTTTCTTCTAATTCCATCAAGGTTTTTGCATCCTTTTGAACAAAATCAGCAGGCAAACACACTAGCACTTCGCCTTCATAATACATTTTCGCTATTCTTGTTGATTGTCCAGCAATTATAATTATACCCTCTTCTGTCATTCCATTAGTTGCTCCTCCTCCAATACATTGTACAACTTTTAAATTATCTTCGTCATCATCACTAATTTCTTCACCATGATTTGATGCTAAATATTTTATAAGTTCATCATTTGAAATTGGACAATTATACAATTCGTTAATTGCAACTGCAACTGCAGATATTATTGAACTACTAGAACCGAAACCACAATGTTTTGGTATATCACTAGAATTTACTGCTATTTCTAATGAAGGAGAAACATTTAATGCATCACACATTAACTTATATGAATGTTTAACCAATGACTTTCTTTTTGTTGAAGAAGAAATTTTAATTATACCTCCAGTATCAGACATAACTTTAATTTTAACATTTATAAATTTTTTTATTGATACTACAACTTCACCAGGTGTAAAAATCATATTAGAATTATAAGAAACTGCCGATGGATTAATTGCCATAGCATCTAATCTACATGGATAATTAATTTCTATTTCTTCAAAGCCTAAATTTGATAAAACTTTATTTTTATTTCTATAGGGATTAAAAATACATCCCGCTTTAATAATTGGAAATTTTTCTTTCATTATTCTCACTCCTTAATCAAATTTTCTTAAAAAGTTCCTTTAAATATATAAAAAGAGGCACCAAAAGCTGCAGACAAATAATAATTTATTTGTCTATTCAGTATACAAATAAACTTTAAATGAATCCGGAATAAAATACCAAGCAAGACGTGAAACAAAAATTAAATTTTCCTCTTTTTTACCTAATTCTATTACCTCGTTATCAATAATAGAATATAATTTTTTGTAATTATTTAAATAAGTATTAAATTTATTAATATCCATATTCTTTTTTCCTGCTAAACTTCTCATAATATCACCTATTGCAAAAACTTTAAAATCTAACTCCTGTGCCAACAGTTTACTAACTGCGCTTTTACCAGAACCTAAATTACCTGAAATCGTAATGATATGTTTTATATTTCCTCCTTTCATTAGTATCAGTATATTATACAAAATTAAATAAGTAAAATATTGTTTTTTTATAACAAATATAAATATAATTTATTATAAATTTTTAATATAATTGTATAAAAAAAAGTAATATATTTGTTTATATTACTTGATTAATTATTATTAATAATGTACTATTGTTGACTTTAAAATCTTTGTCATTTATAAGAATAGTATTTTTAATATCAATATTGTTCTTCTTTAATGTATTAATAATATTGTCATTAGAAGGAATGTATATTATATTTTCATATTTAATATTTAATTTTTCGAAAAAACATTTAACAAATGTTTCATTTACTTTAGTTAAAAATATTTTATTATAAGATATTTGTTTTAATAATTCTATTGTTATTAATAAATCATTACTTGTAAAAATTAAATTTTCTAAATAATCATTAATTAAATGACATACATTTGAGTTGATATTAATATTACTTTTATATTCACTAAAGGAAATGTTATACCCAAAATGTTCAGATATTTGATTTTTATATTTTTTATAGAAATCCTTTGAATATTTAAGCAATTCGCCATCTAGATCTACGCAAATATTTAAAACTATTTTTCCTTGAGATATTTTTTTATATATATGTTTAGCTACTATATCACGATATGGTTCTGTTGCTTCTTGCAAATTTAAATCTTTAAAACTAAGAATAAAACGATTTAATTCCATTGTTGCATCTTTTTTTGTTGTATTGCTCCGATCTGACAACAATTCAAACTCAACAAATCCACCTATTTCAGGAAGAGTATCAATCATAATACTATATTTACGTTGACCCTTTATTAATTCATAAATAATACGTTTTTTCTTTACTAAAACATAACTATAATATCCTAAGGATGAAAATAAACTAATAAAATTATCATATTTTTCGACATCTGATAAAACATTATTTTCCAATTTACAATATTGACCTAACAAAGTATCCGATTTACCTTTATACGTTATTTCCATGTTATTATCATTTTTTCTTATTCTAAGACACGTTCTATTTTTTATAAAATTACTATTAATATCAGTAAAATACTCATCAGTTTCTGTCGTTTCTTTTTTCTTTTTAAAGCCTAACTTTTCAGCGACATTAATTAGCTTTTCAGGCTCCATGCAATAATACTTTTCTTCAGTTTCTATTTTCATTTATATCAATCCTCCTTGTTATAATTGCAATTTTATAAGTACCTAAAATATTGGTAAATGTATTATATTCAATTTTATGCTTTTTAAATTTACTATTAATAATATCTATAAATTGATTTTCATTTAAATAACAATTGCCAACATCCTTTAAAAACTTAGTATACAGGTATTTGTTTAATATTCTCGGTAATCCTTTATAATCCTTTGGATTTAATATTTCTATTATAATAATTTTTTTAGATATTTTATCTAAATAATTCAGCATATTATTTATATTTGTCACATTGTTCATATGATGAAGTGTATTTTTACAAAAACTGACATCATAACTATCTTCTTTCACATTATTTGCTTCAACATCATCATTAGTATATATTACATTATCCTGTTTATTTAAATTTAAATAATTTAAACATATATCATTACCAACAATCATTTTATATTTCTTTTTTTCAGCTATTAAAAATATATCTGAGTTATCACCACAAGATACATCAATAATTGACTCTTTATTTGGTAATATATTATATAATAAATTTTTAAATTCTTGTTTTCTTCTTCTTTTTTCTGTTAATATATATTTTTTTAATACTTTCTCATGAAATTTATATCTATTTATGTATTTTAAAGACATATTAATTTCTTGTTTTATATTTGAAGAAACAAATAAAGTAGAATAATTTTTTTTGTGATATTGTATTAATCTTTTATATTTTATTAATTCACTGTCTTGCGTTAATATATTTGTTTTTAAAGCAATAATTAAAGTATTTGAACAAAAACAAACTGGATAAAAATTAGTAATTTCTAATTTATATTTGTTATTTAATTCATTTATTTTTTCTAACATATCAAACTTTTCGTTTTCAAATATTATATTATCATTTAATAAATATTTAAATTCATCATCATAAATTAAAAACATTATCTTTTTATTAGAAATTTTTAAATTCAAATTTTCTAAGTTGTATTTATCTTTATAAAATTTATAAACGTTAATCTTCATGTTCTATTTCTTCCTTAATAAATAATTTAGCCGCATTTGTTAAATAATTATTAATATATAATAAATTTATTTCCATTTTTGGTAAATCTTCTTTTATTTCTATATACTCTAATATGTTAGAATCAACTAAATATTGAATTGCTGATTTAACAACATAACCAATTCCTAAATTTTTTCTTGTTGCATCAATTATTAACTCTTCAGTCTCAAATTCTAAAATTGGTCTTAAACAGACTTCTAAATTATTACAACAAATATTTAAGTTTTTTCTAATCGAACTTCTAGAAACTGGTAAAATAATATTTTCATTTTCTAACGACTTCAAATTATTATATATTTTTTTGTTTTCTTTAGATTTTACAAAACAAGTATTCAGTGAACAAATTGTTTTTATTTCAATATTGTTATAAACTGTATCTATCGGTGATGAATCTACAACAAAATCAACCTTTCTTTGTTCTAATCTCTCAATCAATAAATTAGTTGACATATCAATTAATTCAATTACTATTTTAGGATGCCTTAAACGAAAGGAAGATATTTTATCCATTAAATAATTCCTAACAATATGTGATTGTATACCAATTACTATTCTTCCTTGTTCAGTATCATTTATTGATATCAGCACTCTTTGACAAGATAATAATAAGTCATTTATTTTTTGTAAATATTCATATAATATTTCGCCAGATGGCGTTAAAGAAATTCCCTTATTAGCTCGATAAAATAATTGTGTATTTAATTCTTCTTCTAATTTAGACATACTTCTACTGATAGCAGGTTGTGAAATAAATAATTTATTAGAAGCATCTAAAAAACTTTTTGAACTTGCTACTTCTAAAAAAATCCTTAAAGAATTTAAGTTTACATTATTCATATTGCATCACCTAGAGATATTATAATAGCACATCGTTATAAAAGCAAGTTAATTTTTTTTATACTTCTTATAACTTTTATTTATATTAAAGATGTTTATAAAAAAAATTATTAATTTTTTTTATTTATTTGAAAATTTTATAATTTATAAAGTATTATTACAAAATATTATATAATTAATTGTACCATTACATTTTAACTTTCTCTTACCATATATTTTTTTCAGCTAACTCCATTATATATTTATTTCCGCCTCAAATATCCTATAAGTTGGCACTATAATTATCGGTAATTTAATTCTCTTTATACTTACTTTGTTCAATAAACTGTTTAAATAAATTTTTAGTAAATTCATCTTCTAACATTAATTCCGGATGCCATTTTATTCCTATTATAAATTTTTTATTATTTAATTCAAAACTTTCTACTAATCCATCATATGAAATAGATGAAATTTTTACATAGTCCTGAACTTTTTCTTTTGGTGCTATCATACTATGAATACTATTTACATCATACACATCTTTTTCTATTAAATCATACAATTTTGTATCTTTGATTATAGAAACTTTATGTCTATAATTTTTATCATATATATCATGACTTTTTGTCTTATCTTCTACTACATCTGTACCTATCGCTCTTAGAATATTATTAAATCCTGCACATATTCCAATAAGAGGTTTATCTAATTCTATTATTCTTTTAGCTAACTCTATTTCATAATTTGAGCTATATAATCCACCTTGTAATATAAAACCATCACACAAATCTATTTGTCTATATAATTCATTTAATTCTTCTTCAGTTAAAACAGTATCATCTTTAATATCATTATCATTAAACTTCAAAGTTTCTTCCGTTGGTAATAACATTATTGCTGTACCACCATTTTTTACAATTAAATATCTTATTTCATCAACTTCATCGATTCTATGCCAAATATCTTCTCCATATTGTGGCTGAACTTTACCTATTATTCCTATAATTGGTTTTCTCATTTTTTCACCTCTGCAAATACTATTTATTATCTTAACTTATCAAGTAATTTATAAAAATATTATATCATTATATTTTAAATTTGAACATACTTCACAAAAAATATTATCACTTATATGGATAAATATATATGTTTTTCATATCAATTAGATAGGAATATTAATATTTTTTCATTCTTGCTCCCTTCATTATTTTTATATAAACATAATCGTAATATAACTCTTCTTTTTATTTTTTAATACATTTAGTTATCGTTTTTCTTAAATAATTTACCTATTACATTTTTTAAACTATCGTGAATAACTAATGTTGCTAAATTATCATATGGGGTTGAGTCTTTATTAATAATAATTAAATTCTTACCATTAAATAATTTTACTAAACTACAAGCTGGTTCAACAGTAAGTGATGTACCTGCGACAATTAATGTTTCAGCTTTATAAATATATGAAACTGCTAAAGAGTATTCTTCTGGCATCATTTCACCATATAAAACTACATTAGGTCTAATGATTCCACCACATTCACACATAAGAATACCTTTACTATTAAATACAAATTCTGCGCTATACTCTTTACCACATTTAATACAATAATTCTTATAAGTAGTACCATGAACTTCTAATACATTTTTACTTCCTGCTTTTTGATGTAATCCATCAATATTTTGAGTTATTATTGCCTTTAATTTGCCTTGTTTTTCTAATTCAGTCAAATAATAATGTGTTATATTAGGTTTAACGTTTAATGTATTCATATTAGTTTTATAAAAATCGTAAAACATCTTAGGATCACTATAAAAGCATTTTGTACTTAAATAATATTCAGCAGGTTTATCATATTTTTGTTTATATAAGCCATTATCACCTTTAAAATCTCTTAAGCCACTTTCAGTGAATACACCTGCGCCTCCAAAGAATAATATATTATTAGAATTTTCTATTATCTCTTTTAATTTTATTATATTACTATTCATACAGCATACCCTCCTAGATACCTATTACCATTGTATCAAATTTGTAAAAATAAATCATTAAAAAAAGAGATTTTGCAGGATAAACGCATGAGTTTTTGAAACTTATGTGTTTTTCATTTGATTAATCTTA
>ERZ1643251.2897-NODE-2897-length-16699-cov-7.481074_pt1 | contig 16699 bp, 14 predicted proteins | sample MGYA00579261_ERZ1643251 | MGnify/ENA primary metagenome ERZ1643251 (study PRJEB29033, sample SAMEA4952267) | chicken gut metagenome | biome: Broiler Chicken; feature: Gastrointestinal Tract; material: Caecum | place: Ireland | collected 2018 | study: Broiler...
TCATGCCCGCCGCGCTTGCCATCATCAAGGCGTTCACCGACTATCTGCACATCGAATCGTTTACCGTCGGCGGCTGCGGACTTCGCGAGGGGATCATGTTCAATCAGGCCGTCCCGCAGACGGTGGAGCGTCCCATTCTCGACGTTCTGAGCTATTCCCTGAACACGCTCGTCAACTACTACGGCTGCAACGAGAAGCACGTCGAATATACGGTGCGGCTCTCCATTCAGCTCTTCAAGCAGCTGCGCGTGCTGCATAAATTCCCGCGCGCCTACCTGAAAGTGCTCAAAATCGCCGCCAGCCTGCACGACTGCGGTCTGCGCGTGCGCTATTACAACCATCAGCAGCACAGCCGCTACATGATCCTCAACTCGGGGATCTACGGCGCGACGCACCGCGAGATCGTGCTGGCCGCGTTCGTCGCCGGCTGTCACAAGCGGGAAGATGTCAACACCGCCGAGTGGGCGCGCTACAAGGACATCGTCAACGAGGAAGACCTCGACGTCGTGCGCAAGCTGGGCGTTCTGCTTCGCATCGGCGAGGCGCTCGACCGCAGCGGCATGGGCGTCGTGACGGGCATCAACTGCGACGTCCTGGGCGATTCGGTCATCATGAAGACGGAACTTGCGGGCGATGCTGCGCTGGAGATCCGTCAGGCGATGGAGGTCGCGCCCGACTTCAAACGCACCTTCAAGAAAAACCTGGAGATCTTATGAGATTTCTTCTTGCGAGCAACTCTCCGCGCAGGCGGGAATTGCTCGCACAGCTTATCCGGGACTTTGACACAGAGCCCTCGCGCTTCCAAGAGACGGGCGCAGGGCTCTCCGCGTATGATGCGGCGCTGCAAAATGCCTGCGGAAAGGCGGAGGAGGTCGCTTCCCGCTTTCCGGGGTGTGCCGTGCTCGGTGCGGACACCGTCGTCTCGCCCGACGGACAGCGTGTCCTCGGGAAGCCGAACGATGCCGCCGACGCCTGCGCGATGCTGCGCGCTCTGAGCGGGAAAGAACACATCGTCTGCACGGGGGTATGCCTCATTGCGGACGGCAGGGAACAGCGCGACGTCGTCACGACGCGCGTGCGCTTCGCCCCGCTCTCCGACGACCTCATCGCACGCTATGTCGCGAGCGGCCTGCCCATGGACAAGGCGGGCGCCTACGGCATTCAGGACGGCTATCCGCTCGTCGAACGCTACGAAGGGAGCTACTCCAACGTGGTCGGGCTCCCCGTCGAACGCCTGCGCGCCATGCTCCGCGCGGCGGGACTCATCTGAGACGCGCCTGTCTTATGCGTTTGCAAGAGCGTCATTGAAAGATACCTGTCATATCTTTGTCCGCAGGGGTGCATTCGATAGACGCCTGTTCCGTTTGCGTTTTCGGGAGCGCGTCCGTCGGGGGACGTTTCGTCCGCGGCGGAAGGAGCGCTGTCTGCGGCGGAAGGAGCGTTTTGCGATATACGTCTGCGGCAAACCGTGTGCGGGACGCGCGGAAAAATCATTCCATTGATACAGAGGAAACACCATGCTCAAACTTGCCATCGACTTCGGGACTGCGGTCACGAAAATTTACAAAATAGGAAGCGGGATCGTGCTCTCCGAGCCGACCTGCGTCACCGTGCAGAAGGACACGGGGGAGATCCGTGCCTTCGGGGCGGAGGCCAAGCGCCTGCTCGGCAAGACCGCGGAGGTGACGGACGTCGTGTTCCCCGTCTATGAGGGGGAGATCGTCGACGAACGCTGTGCGGGGGCGCTGCTCGAGTATTTCCTGCGCAAAGTGGTGCGGCGCACCTTCTCCGTCGAAGCGCTCTTCTGCGTGCCGTGCGCGTGCAGCATCGGCCTGCGCGAGAAGTACTGCCGCGTCGCGCGTGCGGCGGGGCTGTCGCGCATCTCCTTTGCCGAGACGCCCTATCTCGCCGTGCTGGGGCAGGATATTCCGCTCTCCGAGTCCAATCCCGTGTTCGCCATCGACATCGGCGCGGGCAAGACGTCGTGCGCGGCGTTCTCGCTGGACGGCATCATCGCAGGGCTGACCATGAACGTGGGCGGAAACAACATGGACGTCCATATCATCGATCACGTCGCCGAGACCTTCAATCTCAAGATCGGCTCGCTCACGAGCGAAAAGCTGAAAAATACCGTCGGCAGTCTCATCGAGAACGACAACCAGGGTACGATCGTCAACGGCCGCGACATCGCCACGGGGAAACCGCGTTCGGTGTCCGTCTCTTCGGCGGATATCCTCTTCCCCGTCCGCGTCTATGTGGACAAGATCATCGAGTACGCCGAACTGGTCATGAAAAAACTCCCCGCCGAAGTCTCCGCCGTCATGTGCAAGAACGGCGTCTACCTCGCGGGCGGCGTTACCAACATCGCAGGCTTCGCCGATTACGTCTCCGAACGCCTCCAGATGGAGGCCCACCTCGGCAGCGATGCCCAGATGGCGATCGTCCTGGGCGGCGGAAGAGCCATCGGCAATCCCGCGCTCCTCAAACGCATCGCGCTCTGATCGCCGCATTTTGTTCAAAATACAGCAAAAAACTCCCCATAGCGGGGAGTTTTTTTGTGCGGCGGCGGAAAAATGTCATAATTTTCTTTGACAAACGCCGTCGCGTATGTTATAATCGACGCCGTTCGGAAATTCGGACACAATGTGAACGACATTGGAATGACGGACAAAAACAAGACAACGGGAGAGAGCACAATGAAGCAGACGAAGCAGGAGATAGCCGAGAGCGAAGGCACGGAGGCGGTCAGAAGACGGGCGCCGCGGTGGGTAAAGATCGTGGCGATCGTGCTGGCGGCCATTCTTGTCATTCTGGTTGCGCTTGTGGGCGCGGCGGCGATCGTATGGCGCAACGAGATCGGCACGGTTGCGAGTTTCAAGAAGGTGGCCGACCGCAACGAAGCGCACGCGGACGGAGCGGTCTATCGCATGGACGTCAAGGGGGATTTCTACTTTGACGACTTTCTTGCGCAGGGCGGAGCGTCGAGCGACGCCGATCTGATCGACTTCATCACGAACAGCATCACGCGCGGGATCATTCAGATGGAGATCAGGCAGAGCGAGATCGCATGCAGTGCGTTCACGGCGGTGACGCCCGCGGGCGACAGGATCTTTGCGCGCAACTATGATTTCTCGATGACGAACACGGCGCTCGTGTTCACCGATCCGGGCGACGGGCGGTACGCCTCGTTCTCGACGGTCGATCTGCAGTTCCTGGGCATGGACCAGGACAAGGACGTCGAAGGCCTGATCAACAAGATCACCTGTCTTGCCGCGCCCTATGCGCCGCTCGACGGCGTCAACGAGAAGGGCCTGAGCTGCGGGATCTTCATGAGCTATCAGGGAACGGAGACGGTCGCCACCGATCAGAATACGGATAAACCCGATCTCACGTCCACCACGATGATGCGCGCGGTGCTCGATTACTGTGCCACGGTGGACGAGGCGATCGCCTTCGTCGAGGCATACGATATGCACGATTCGGCGCAGACGTCCTTCCATTACATGATCGCGGATGCGACGGGCGCGAGTGCCATTCTCGAGTGGACGAACGGCACGGACCTGACGGACAACGACGGTTCCGCCCGCACGCTGCACGTCATCCGCAACGATGACGACGCGGCCATCGGCGAGCGCGAGGGGGCGGCGGACTATCAGTGGATCACCAACTTTATCCTGCAGCCCGGGTACTACGGGAGCGACGCGGAAAAGCCCGGATACGACCGCTACGAGCATATCTACGGACAGCTTGCGTCGACGGACGGCGTCGTGGCGGACGAACAGGCCGCCATGGACATCCTGGCGTCCGTGGGCAGGAGAAACTGGAACAACGACGACTCCAACAGCATCACGGTGCATTCGGTGGTCTACAACCTCACCAAAAAGACGGTGCTCTGGGTCGCAAACGAGCACTACGGGGAGGAGGCCTATACCTTCCGTTTCTCGCTCTGAACGGACGGCGCGCCGCGGGCAGGGACTTGCCCGCGGCGCGCTTTTTGCAAAAGAACCGCAAAAACGTTTGACAAAGCGCAGGCGGGGGTCTATAATGAGATCATAAGGCGATGACGCGGAAGAGACGTGCAGACGGCGAGCCAAAGAGAGGGGAGTCCGCAGGCTGAAAGACCCCTGCAAGCCGTGCACGGTATTCCCCCGCGAGCCGCTTCTCCGAACAGAACCTCAGGAGGGGCCGTGATCCCGCGTTAAGGGGCAATGAGGCGCGCGCGAGCGCGCGAAGACAGGTGGTACCGCGGACGTTTCGCCCTGTTCTCCGAACGGAGAGCGGGGCGTATTTTTATTTTTCGGAGCGATTATGGACAAGACATTGGAAGAAATTTTACAGGAAGCGGCGGAGAAATTCGCGGCGGCGGCCGACAGTCATGCGCTGTACGAGGCAAAGACGGCGTACTTGGGCAAGACGGGGCGCGTGGGGGCGCTGTACAAGAAGCTGAAGGAGCTTCCGTCGGAGGAGCGTCCGGCGTTCGGGGCGCAGATCAACGAACTGCGCACGGCCATCGAGGCGCGCGCGGCCGCGTTTGAGCAGACGCTGCGCGAGAAGGAGCTTGCCGCCCGACTGGCGGGGGAGCAGGTGGACGTCACCATGCCGGGACGGCGTCATACCGAGGGGACGCTGCACCCCGTGACGCGCGTGCGGAATATGCTCATCGACGTCTTTGCGGGCATGGGGTTTGAGGTGTTTGAGGGTCCTGAGATCGAGACGGACTACTACAATTTCACGGCGCTCAACACGCCCGCCGATCATCCCGCGCGCGATATGCAGGACACCTTTTATCTTGCGGACGGACTGCTTCTGCGCACGCAGACGAGTGCGGGACAGATCCGTATGATGGAGCGCAAGCGTCCGCCCATCAAGATGCTCTCGCCGGGCAGGGTGTTCCGTTCGGACGACGATGCGACGCACTCGCCGATGTTCCATCAGATGGAGGGGCTTGTGGTGGACAGGAACATCACGCTCTGCGATCTGCAGGGAATGCTGGACGAATTTGCGCGCGTCATCTTCGGCAAGGGGAGCAAGACGCGTCTGCGGCCCTCCTATTTCCCCTTCACGGAGCCCTCTGTCGAGGTGGACGTCTCCTGTCATGCCTGCGGGGGGAAGGGCTGTTCCCTGTGCAAGGGAACGGGCTGGATCGAGGTGCTCGGCGCGGGCATGGTCAACCGCCGCGTGCTGGAAAACTGCGGCGTCGACCCCGACGAATATTCGGGATTTGCCTTCGGCATGGGCATCGAGCGCATTGCCATGCTCAAATACGGGATCAACAACATCAAACTGCTGACGGAGAACGACGTGCGCTTCCTCGGGCAGTTCAAGGACTGAGGAGGTGCGGCTATGATTTTGCCTTTCAGCTGGTTAAAGGACTATGTGGACGTCGACGTGACGCCCGAAACGTTGCAGGAAAAGCTCTTTTCGTGCGGATTTGAAGTGGAGGAGCTGACCTATCTCGGCAAGGACGTCGAGAATGTCGTGACGGGGCGCATCACCAAGACGGAGAAGCACCCCGACGCCGACCGTCTGACGGTATGTCAGGTGGACTGCGGCGCGCTGGGCGCCCGCCAGATCGTGACGGCGGCGACCAACGTGTTTGCGGGGGCGGTCGTGCCGATCGCGCTCGACAATTCCACCGTAAAGCACGAGGGCGGCATTCAGAAAATCAAGACGGGCAAGCTGCGCGGCGTTGTGTCGGAGGGAATGTTCTGCTCGGGCGAAGAGCTGGGCATCAACGACGACTTCTACGCGGGCGCAGAGGTCGACGGCATTCTCATTCTCGACGCGGACACGCCGCTCGGGACGGACATCCGCCCCGTCGTGGGCATTGACGACTGGCTCTTCGACATCGCCGTGACGGCAAACCGCCCCGACTGTCAGAGCGTGTTCGGCATGGCGCGCGAGGTTGCCGCCATTCTCAAAAAGCCGCTCAAAGTCCCCGCGACGGACTATGCTTCGCACCCGACCAAGGTCGGCCTCACGGTGGAGGTGCGGGAGCCTGCGCTCTGTCCCCGCTATGTGGGCAACTATGTCGCGGATGTGAAGATCGGCACGTCGCCGCGCTGGATGCGCCGCCGTCTTGCGCTGTGCGGCCTGCGGTCGGTGTCCGACATCGTGGACATCACCAACTTCGTGCTGTTGGAACTCGGTCAGCCCATGCACGCCTTCGATCGGAATTATCTCGAAGGGGACGGGATCGTCGTCCGCCGCGCAAACGCGGGCGAGAAGATCACGACGCTGGATGAAAAGGAGTTCACGCTCACGCCCGACAATCTCCTCATCTGCGACAAGAAGAAGGGGGTTGCGCTCGCCGGCATCATGGGCGGGCGGAACAGCGAGATCAAAGCGGACACCAAAGAGGTGTTCTTTGAGGCGGCGAAGTTTGCCCGCGACAGCGTGCGCAAGACGTCCCGCGCGCTGGGGCAGCGCAGTGATTCCTCTGCGCGCTTTGAAAAGGGCGTGGACGCCTGGACGTGCGCCTTTGCCATGGACCGCGCGCTGCATCTCACGCAGGAACTCGGTTGCGGCACGCCGACCGACTGCCGCGCCGATGTGAACGCCGACCCGCTCACGCCCAAGACGATCGAGACGACGTACGAAAAAATCGACGGCGTTCTCGGCATTCAGGTGCCGCATGCAGAGATGACGGCCATTCTGGAGCGGCTCGGATTCGGCGTGACGGCAACGGAAACGGGCATGACAGTGACCGTCCCCCTGTGGCGGGAGGACGTGGACGGCTATCCCGACCTCGCCGAAGAGATCATCCGTTCGTACGGATACGAACACATCACGCCCACGTTCCTGGCGCGGGCGACGGTCACGCGGGGCGGGCTTACGCCCGCGCAGAAGACGGAGGAGAAGTGCAAGCGCACCCTGCAGCACGAGGGCTTCATGGAGACGTGCAGCTATTCCTTCTATTCGCCGAAGGATTTCGACCTTCTGCGCCTTCCCGCCGACGCACCCGAGCGGAGCTCCATCCGCATCCTCAATCCCATCGGCGAGGATCTGTCCGTCATGCGCACCGTTCTCGCGCCCAGCATGATCGCGAACGTCGTGCGCAACGTGCGCCGCGGGAACGACGCGGGACGGCTGTTTGAAGTCGCAAACGTCTATCTTCCCAAGGCGCTTCCGCTCACCGAACTCCCCGAAGAGCGCAGACACATCTCGCTCGGGCTGTGGGGCGAGGGCGACTTCTTCGACTTAAAGGGCGCCGTCGAGGCGATCGCGGAGGCATTTGACATCCGCCTCAGTTTCGAGCGCACCGAAAAGCCCTTCCTGCACCCCGGCGTGGCGGCGGCCGTGAAGCTGGGCGAGAAGGAAGTCGGCTGGCTGGGCGAGCTGCATCCCGCCGTCTGCGAGGAGCTCGCGCTGGAAAAGAAGGTCTATCTCGGCGAACTCGACTATGCGGCGCTCGCGAAGAAGTTCGCGGCGGACATCACCTATCGTCCCGTTCCCAAGTACCCCGACGCCGTGCGCGATCTTGCCGTCGTCGTGGAGGAAAAGGTGACGTGCGCGCAGATGGAGACGTGCATCCTCAAGAGCTGCAAGGCGGCAAAGAAGGCGGAACTCTTTGACGTGTTCCGCGGCAAGGCGCTCGGCGAGGGCAAGAAGAGCATGGCGTTCCACATCACGTTTGCGGCGGAAGGGGAGAAACCCGTCACGCCCGAGGCGTCGGAGAACTATTTCAAGAAGATCGTCGACGCTTTGCACAAGACGCTCGGCGCGGAGCTGCGCTGAGGGCGGAAAGAGGAGGCAGGTTATGCGATCCATGATCTACGGCGCAGGCGCCCTCGGAACGGTGCTCGGCGCATACATTGCAAAGGCGGGGCGGCAGATCGACCTCGTCAACCGCAACGCATCGCACGTCGCGGCGCTGCGGGAGCGGGGCGCGCACATCGTCGGAAAAGTCGACTTTGTGCAGCCCGTAAACGCGCTTCTGCCCTCGGAACTGACGGGACAGTACGACGTCATCATTCTGATGACCAAGCAGCAGAATAACGCGGACGTCATCGCCTTTCTGAAGCCTTTTCTGAAGGAGGACGGCGCGCTCTGCACTTGTCAGAACGGCTTGCCCGAACCCGCCATCGCCGAGGCGATCGGCGCGGACAGGACGCTCGGCTGTGCCATCGCATGGGGCGCGACGTTCAAGGGAGAGGGCGTGTCCGAACTCACCTCCGATCCCTCGGCGCTCACCTTCTCGCTGGGGGCGTACGGCAAGGGCAATCATCTTGCGGACGTCAAGGCGCTCTTCGAGTGCATGGGTACGGTCATCATAGAGGAGAACTTCATCGGCGCGCGCTGGTCCAAACTGCTCATCAACAGCGCGTTCTCGGGGCTCTCCACCGTGACGGGCGCGACGTTCGGCGAAGTCGCGCAAAACAAGGCGTCCCGCCGCATCGCACAGCGCATCATCAAGGAGTGCATCGACGTCGCCAAAGCGGCAAAGATCGTCATCGAGCCCGTGCAGGGCCACAAGATCGACAAGCTGTTCGACTACCGCGGCCCGCTCAAAAAGGCGGTCTCCTTTGCGCTCATCCCCGTCGCCATGAAAAAACACGCCGCGCTCGTCGCGAGCATGCTGCAGGACATCCGCGCGGGCAAGAAGTGCGAGATCGACGCGATCAACGGCGTCGTGTGCGCATTCGGCAGGAAGTACGGCGTCCCGACGCCCTTCAACGATCGGACGGTGGAGATCGTCCATTCCCTGGAAGCGGGCGCACCCATCGTCTTTTCCAACATCGGAAAATACGCCGATCTGATCGGAAAATAATGGCTCCGCCGCCGAGGGATCCCCTCGGCGGCGTGCCGTAATCAACCATACGTTGTGTCAAAAACAACGTTTGGTGGACAAAGTCAACGTCCTGTCGCTTGAAAATTCCCCGCACACGGCGTACGATAGAGGCAGAAATCGCAAAAAAGGAAGGTGTGACATGCAGACACTCGGAGAGCGCATCACTGTCTCGATTTAGAGCGGTTCTTCTCTTTTTGCCGCAATGCCCGTTCTGCGGGGAAGCGGCAAACTCCGAAGACGTGTTTTTGTGCCGCCGCGGCAAAATCGGCCGCGGCGGCATTGCTTTTTGGGGAAAATCAGTGCGGTGCAGCGGTGGTTTTGTAAAATTTATCCATATTTAGTGTCATTATATTTTCCGAAACACAATATTTAGTGTGTTTGTCAAAAATATTTCTGATTTTTTTCCTGCTTTTCCTTGACAAAGCGGGCAGGCTGTGGTATGATATGGGCAGTTGAAAGACCTTGCGGCGACTGACGAAGAAAAGGCGGAGCACCGCGTGAAGCCGCAGGGGAGAAAAGCCGTTCGTCTGGGCAATTTTTATCGCAAAGATAAAGATTGCCTTTTCTTGACCTTTTTTGGAGGCAGTCACATGGTGGGAAGGGTACATTCCTTTGAATCGTTCGGCACGGTCGACGGGCCGGGGATCCGCTCGGTGGTCTTTCTGCAGGGATGTCCCATGCGCTGCCGCTACTGTCACAATCCCGATACCTGGAACGCAGAGGGCGGCACGCCGCGCTCGGCCGAGGAGATCGCGCGCGAGGTGCTCAAATACAGGAACTATTTTGCGGATCGGGGCGGGGTGACCGTCTCGGGCGGAGAGCCGCTTCTGCAGCTCGATTTCGTATTGGAGCTGTTCGGACGGCTCAAGGAAAAGGGCGTGAACACCTGTCTGGACACCTCGGGCATCTGCTATCGGGAGGGAGACGAGCGGTTTGAACGCTTAGCGCGCCTTACCGATCTCGTTCTTCTGGACATCAAGCACATCGACGAGGACGCGCACCGCGCGCTGACGGGACAGAGCAACAAAAACCCGTTGGCGTTTGCGCGATTTCTGGACGAACGGGGCGTAAAAATGTGGATCAGGCACGTTCTTGTCCCGGGGATCACGGACGACGACGGGGCGCTCATGCGCCTGCGGGCGTTTCTGGACACGCTGAAAAACGTGGAAAAGGTGGAAGTGCTGCCCTATCATACGATGGGGGTACAGAAGTATAAAAAACTGGGCATTCCCTATTCGCTGGAGGGCGTTCAGCCGCCCGCGAAGGAACGGGTAGAGAACGCCAAGCGCATTTTGCGCGGGAGGGCATGATGGCAAAGTACACGATCCTGGAAGTGAGCGGCGAATCGTGCGCCAACTGTCTGACGCTGCTGCCCGTCGTCAACCGCATTGCGGGGGCGCGGGGGATTCCCGTCGAGCATCTCGAGGCGAACGAGCAGAACGTACAGCGGGTGCAGGCGCTCGGCATCGACCGCGTTCCCACGCTCATCGTCTATCGGGACGGGGAAGAGATCGCCCGCTGTACGGGGTATCAGCCGGAGGAGATCCTGGAGCTCTGGCTGGACGCCAAGACGGAGGAGTGATTCCTTTGCGGCCCGCTCGTCTGCGCACGGCCGACGCTCAGGTAAGGCAAGGCGCGGCGCAATTTCTGCGGGAGCGGGACGGGAGATCGGAACGCGCGGATAAATTCCCGCAAAAACGACAAAATAAGCACAGAACAACCGAAAAAAATTATCCATAGAACAACGGACAGGAGAAACAACATGGATTTCCAACACGCATGGCGCTCCTTTGAGCACGGAAAGTGGTCGAACGACGAAGTCGACGTACGCGATTTCATTCAGCGCAATTACACCCCTTACGAGGGAGATTCTTCCTTCCTCGCCCCCGCGACGGAGGCGACCAAGAAACTCTGGGAGCAGGTGATGCAGCTCACCAAGGAAGAGCGGGAGAAGGGCGGCGTGCTCGACGCCGATACCGAGATCGTCTCGTGGGTCAACTCGCACGGGGCGGGGTATTTCAACAAGGACCTCGAAAAGATCGTAGGCCTTCAGACGGATGCGCCTTTCAAGCGGTCTTTGCAGCCCTTCGGCGGCATCCGCATGGCGGAAGAGGCGCTCAAGATGTACGGCTACGAGATTTCGCCGCGCGTCAAAGAGATCTTTACAAAATACCGCAAGACGCACAACGACGGCGTGTTTGACGCCTATACGCCCGAGATGCGCATTGCCCGTCACGCGCATATCCTGACGGGACTGCCCGACACCTACGGCCGCGGCCGCATCGTGGGGGACTACCGCCGCGTCGCGCTCTACGGGGTGGACTATCTCATTCGGAAGAAGCAGGAGGACAAGCTCCTTCTGGACGGCGACATGACGCCCGACAAGATCCGCGATCGGGAGGAGATCTCCGAGCAGATCAAGGCGCTCGGCCGTCTGAAGGAGATGGCGGCGGCGTACGGCTTTGACATCTCCCGCCCCGCCGAGACGGCGCAGGAGGCCATTCAGTGGCTGTACTTCGGGTATCTGGGCGCGATCAAGGACCAGAACGGCGCGGCGATGTCCATCGGCAGAAATTCCACCTTCCTCGACATCTATATCCAGCGCGACCTCGACGAGGGGACGCTCACCGAACAGCAGGCGCAGGAGCTCATCGATCACTTCGTCATGAAACTGCGCGTCGTCAAGTTCATGCGCATCAAGGAATACAATGAACTGTTCAGCGGCGATCCCACCTGGGTCACCGAGTCCATCGGCGGCATGGGCGTGGACGGCAGAACGCTCGTCACCAAGAACAGCTTCCGCATCCTGCACACGCTCATCAACCTCGGCCCCGCACCCGAGCCCAACCTCACGGTGCTCTGGTCCAAGCGCCTGCCCAAGAACTTCAAGACCTTCTGCGCGGAGGTCTCCATCAAGACGTCCGCCATTCAGTACGAGAGCGACGATCTGATGCGTCCCGAAATGGGCGACGATTACTGCATCGCGTGCTGTGTCTCGAGCATGCGCGTGGGCAAGGACATGCAGTTCTTCGGCGCGCGCGCCAACCTTGCGAAGTGCCTGCTTTACGCCATCAACGGCGGCAAGGACGAGCTGGAGACGGACAAGACGGGCAAGCCGCTGCAGGTGTCTCCCGCCTATGCGCCCATTCTCGGCGACGGCCCGCTCGACTTTGAAGAGGTCAAGGCCAAGTACACCGAGATGATGCGCTGGCTCGCGGGTCTGTACGTCAACACGCTCAACGTCATCCACTATATGCACGACAAGTACTGCTACGAGGCGCTCGAAATGGCGTTGCACGACTCCAACGTGCGCCGTTTCTTCGCCACGGGCATCGCGGGCCTCTCCTGCGCGGCGGATTCGCTCTCGGCGATCAAGTACGCCAAGGTGTACCCCGTCCGCAACGAGAGCGGGATCGTCACCGACTTTAAGATCGAGGGCGACTATCCCAAGTACGGCAACAACGACGACCGCGCCGACGAGATCGCCGTCTGGCTGGTCAAGACGTTCATGAACTTCATCAAGAGCCACACGACCTATCGCGAGTCGGTGCCGACCATGTCCATTCTCACCATCACGTCCAACGTGGTGTACGGCAAGAAGACGGGTAACACGCCCGACGGCCGCCGCGCGGGACAGCCGCTTGCACCGGGCGCCAATCCCATGCACGGCAGAGATTCGCACGGGGCGCTCGCCTCGCTGGAATCGGTCGCGAAACTGCCCTATGACTACGCGCGCGACGGGATCTCCAACACCTTCTCGGTGACGCCGCAGTCGCTGGGCAAAGAGGACTGATCGCCGTCCGCCTTGCGACGGCAGACAAAAACCAAAAGAGTATCGGAATCAGGAGGAAATCATCATGGCAAACGAGAGAGCGGAAAACCTTGTCAACATGCTGGACGCCTATGTCGGCGACGGCGGATATCACCTCAACGTCAACGTGTTCAATCGCGAGACGCTGCTCGATGCGCAGAAGCATCCCGAAAAGTATCCCCAGCTCACCATCCGCGTGAGCGGCTATGCGGTGAATTTCAACAAGCTGACCAAGGAACAGCAGGACGACGTCATCGCGCGCACCATTCACGAGAGCATGTGACATGGCACGCCTTGATCGGGATCGGCTCGAGCAGGAAGAGGCGCGGGCGCAGCGCAGGCGCGCGCGTCTGGAAAAGCATGCCCTTCCCTGTCCGCACTGCGGCAAGAGCGTGCTCGATCACATGACGCGCTGTCCCTATTGCGGCGGGGCGCTCGTCCCCAAGGGCTATGCGCCCATGGACGAGCAGAAAAAACGCAGACTGCGCACCGTCGGCTATGCGGTCGGCACCGTCGTTGCCGTCGTCATCGTGCTCCTCATTCTCTTTCTGAAGTGAGGGGTCTGCACGCGTACGGTTCAAAGGCGGAAGGGACGTTCCCGCGTGATCGTACCCCGATCGGGCAGCGGTCGCGGACGCATGGCGATCCAAAGTCGAAAATTGCAGAAAAAAGGCCGTTCTACTCCGGGTAGAGCGGCCTTTTTTTGGGTAGAACGGGCATTTTTCGCGATAGAAAGGGCAAAAAAAGGAGGAGAATGCCCTGCGCGGACAATAGGTTGCCTTTTTGGCACGCCTGACATATACTGTGTGCAGAAAGCGCGGCAGGAAAAAGTCCGCGGCAGAGCGCGCGGCAGAGGAAAGGGGCGCGGCGGGAGAGCTTCCCGCGGCGGAGGAAAGCGCCTCGGAAGACCGCGCGGCAGAAACGGCACACACAGACGTGCAAAAAAGGAGGACGCCATGCAGATGACCGCTGTACTTCCCGCAAAGGGGACCACGACAAAAGACGGGAGATTTTTCTCCTTTTATACCAAGGGCGAGGAGATCTTCAACGCCGTCTCCCATATCGCGGGCGGCGGCCTCGGACTCATCTTCTGGATCGTCCTCGCGGTCTTTTCCTATCCCGATCCCGCGGCGCTCGTCGCCGTCTCGCTGTTCGGGTTCGGCGCCGTCACGCTCTATACCATGAGCGCGCTCTATCACTTCCTGCCCGACGGAAAAGCGAAGGGCGTGTTCCGCATCTTTGACCACTGCACCATCTTCCTGCTCATCGCGGGGACGTATTCTCCCTTCTGCCTCATCGCCCTCGGCGGCACGACGGCGGGCTGGATCGTCTTCGGCCTGCAATGGGGGTGCGCCGCCGTCGGTATCACGATGAACGCCGTCGCCATGAACAACAAGATCGTCAAGGCCGTCTCCATGGTGCTCTATGTCGTCACGGGCTGGATGGCGCTTGCCGTCTTCCCGCAGCTCTTCGCTGCCGTCCCCGCCGCGTCGCTCTGGCTGCTGCTCGCGGGCGGGATCGCCTATACCGTCGGCATCGTGTTTTTCGCCCTCGGGAAAAAACTGCGCTGGTTCCACCCCGTCTGGCACCTCTTCGACATTGCAGGTACGGCGCTGCAATTCGTCAGCATCCTGCTCCTCGTCCTTTGAGGAATCACGCGCGGGACTTGCACTTCGCCCGTCCGATATGCGGGATTTTTTAACCGGATCGCTGCGGCCTGCGCCTTTCAGAAGGCGTTCGTTTCCGATCGCATACATATTGCGCGTGCGACGGCGTCGCACTGCCGAAATTATATGAGGGGGTTGTCAGGCTGGCAAAGGATTGAGCGGGGCGCTGCAGAGGACTGCGGCGCCCCGCTTCGCCGTCATAAAAATTTTTCGTTTTTCTCTTGACAAGTCGGCGTTTGGAGTGTATCATGGAGGTGCAATGAAAAATTGTAAGGGAGGAAACAAATGAAAAAAGTTTGGTTTGCCGCAATGTCGGTTGCATTGTCGGGCTGTCTTCTTGTCAGTTTTGCGGGATGCGGTGCTGTCTCCAAGGCAAAGAGCATGAAGGGTGACGTCGTCACCGAGGACGTCTGGAACAGCGCCATGGCGGGAACGTCGTTCACCGCGTCGTCCGGTTCGGCCACGGCACAGACGGTCGCCGACGAAACGGCTTCCGCGCCCAACTACAAGGCCGAGTACGGCTACACGCTCAAGACGTCCGTCGAAACGGAGGCCGTCGAAGGCGGCATCGTGTCGGTCGAGGCGATGCAGATGTCCATCGATATGAAGGCGAACATTGCCATCGCCGTGGCGGATTCGTCCGTCAAGTTCACGATCGACTACGATTTTAAGCTCGACGGCTCGGAAAATCTGATGAAATTGTTGTTCGGCGAGGACGGCAATCCCTCCGAAAAGGGCAAGAAGGAGATCTATTTGTCCTATGCGGACGGAGCTGTCAGCTACTATGCCCAGGACGAGAACGGCGCCTGGCAGAAGTTCTCCGGCAGTCTGTCGGGAATCGACACCTTGCTCCAGGGCGTCCTCGAGACCTGCGAGGAGACGATCGATCAGAGCGCGCTCGTGGGAGCCTTCTCGAAATATACATACAACGACGAGCTCAAGGGCTATGCGCTCGTCAACGGAGAGACCTCCGGCTCGCTCGGCGACGATTTCATCGGCATGGCCTCGGCGAACCTTGTCTATAAGATCAAGGACGGAAAGCTGGGCGCCATCTACTCCTCGGCTTCCCTCGACTCGACCATGGCCGGCATGAAGATGAGCGGCTCGGGCGAGGTGGGGATCGTCTACACCTACGGCGGCCAGAGCGTGACCCTTCCCGCTGTCGCATAAATCTGTACCTCGGATTCCAAGAGGCGCTCCCGCAGGGGGCGCCTCTTTCTGTATTCTCGCAGAGGCGCCTCGTTCGGTGCCTCTTTTTATATAATAAAGATAAGGGATCAGGGGGAGCGCAAAGAGGGTATTTGCTTCGCTGCGAACGCCGAGCCGCCCTTGAAGGAGGGCGCTGTTACGGAAAAGGAAAGGACGGACGCTTTTTTTTGAAGAATTTACAAATTCGTTACATTTTTGTGCGGAATTTTTTACAAGTATCTGCTATAATCAAGGTGTATTCCGAAGAACGGAGTGCGCAAGAAAAACTGCTCATCCGTTGCGCCGCAGACCCATCCGCAAACGGCGCATCTCTCCCAACCCCCCGCAGAGCTTATCTGCGGGTTTTTTCGTGAAAAAAACTTTTTACAACTTTATTACATCTTCATGCGGAAATTATTACAACTTTGTGGTATGCTGTCTTCGGAAAGCGGAAGAAGCGCCGATGTCGGAAGGAAAATCCGTCGTCGGAGGGCAGTTCCGCGCAGCCGGCTTCGGGCGTTCGGCTCGGAGGCAATCGGAGGACAGGGACGCGGAACGGCAGCCGCAAGATGGCAAAGACGGCGGCCGCAACGACGCGCGAACGGGGGAAAACTTGCAAGCGCCGGTCTTATCCGCTGCGGAAGCGTTGATACGCTTCCGCAGTTTTTTTGTTTCGGGCAAACATCTGCCTGCAAGCCTGCCGCAAGTCATTTGCAAGTTTGCCGCAAGCCGTTTGCAATCCTGTTGCGCGCGGATGTCCTGAAAAGAGGGGAACGCTCTTGCGAAAACAAGGCATTTGCGGTTCACCGAAGTGCCTTTTTTGCAAAAATCATGCGCGCAGATGCGACGGCTCGGCGCGGGGTTCGGTGCCTCGGGAGCGGGTCGGCGCGGGGCGGAAAGGGTGCCGCGCATACAGAAAACAAAGGAGATTTATAAGTTTTTTTAATTATTGTATTCAGAAATTTTAATAGTCGCTTGTTTTCCGTTTTGTTGACATCGAGGGGCGAAAATGGTATTCTAATAAAAACTAATTTGATAGTTTTGTGAAAATTTTGTATTTTACATGATGAAATGCGCGCAAGCGACGCACAGGCAGATGCAGAAAAGAAGCGGACGCAAGTTGTTTGTAATAAGCAGATCTTATGGTTTGCTTAGAGGATACAAAAATTCAGGAAAGGAGACGGTCAGATGAAGCGGAAGAAGTGGGTAATTGCGTTTCTGGCGGTGATCATGTCGTTGACG